>JAEEGG010002563.1_pt1 | contig 46637 bp, 38 predicted proteins | sample 9134161 | NCBI WGS metagenome assembly JAEEGG01 (sample SAMN16246543, study PRJNA631951) | gut metagenome | biome: gut microbiome; feature: rumen; material: CR-attached | host: Bos | place: Iran: Karaj | collected 2018-10 | reverse complement strand
AAGGATGCCGCCGTCAGCGGCTTTCAGGAGGCCGGGACGATCCGCCACGGCTCCGGTGAAAGACCCCTTCTTGTGGCCGAAGAGCGCGCTCATCGCCTGATCGCCACGCAGGGTGGCGCAGTTCACATCAACGAAGTTGCCCTTGACCTGATGATTCAGTTTCTTCAGTTCAAAGATTCTTTTCGCCAGCTGAGATTTGCCCGCACCCGTGGGGCCAGTCAACAGAATCGGTTCATCCGAGCGGATGGCGACACGTTCAATGGTGTCGATGAGCTTGTTGAACTGCCCGTTCTTCGTGGCAATGCCGGATTTCAGGAAAGCCACATCGTTCGTCTGCTCCTCGGCGAAACGTTTTGCCAGAAGGTCGTAACGCGACAGATCAAGGTCGATCAAGTTATAGGACCCTTTGGCTGTGCCTCGTTTGGTGGGCTGTGTCTGAATCAGTATGCCGGGCAGATGGTGGGATTCGTTCAGCAGGAACAGACAAATCTGTGCGACATGTGTGCCGGTGGTGATGTGAATATAGAAATTGTGGTCCTGCGCGGCAAAATTCTGCTTGCGGCTGAAGTCGTACAGTTTGGAATAGACTTCCTCGAAGTCCCACGGATCGTCGAACGGGATTTCAACGGGAATGACCTCGGTTTCCGGGGAGCAGGAATGAATATCCTCCACAACCCGGTCGAGGAGCGTTTGAAAGCTGCGCTGATAGATGAGGTAATACTGGTTGAACTGAAGATCGTCCTGCATGGCAAGGGCGACGGACGGACGCCAGGTGTTCCAACGCGCAGCCCCATGTCCGTGTGCATCCAGCGTGCTGCCTAGAAGGGAGATAACGACGTTCATTTCTATGTTTCCTTATATAATCTATAAAATTTTATATATAGCATAATATATCGTCACTTTTGAAAAATACAACATCGAAAGAAGAGAAAAAGATTTTTGAGGCGAAAAAATGTTTTTCCGTGGTTTTTTATGCCGTTTTGGAAACTTGGCACGACGATTGCTTTTGTGATATTGTCCGGTCGGAGGGATTCCGATTCCGGGGGAAGAAGCGGCGGCCCCGGAGGAGGATGGCGGCAAATGATGCTGCCATCCTTCCGGACTGCGGCTACAGCAAACATCTCGTGATGGCTGAGCGGTCGAAGGCAGCGGACTGCAAATCCGTTCGGAGTAATCCGCACATCGGTTCGAATCCGGTTCACGAGTCCAATATAAACAAGAAAGAGGTGTAACATGCAAGTGACTCTTGCGAAAGCGTTGAAGGAAAGAAGCCGTCTGGCTGGAAAACTGAAGAGAAACTTTGAACTGATCAACAGGGAAAACTCCAAGATCAGCGGAAGCCAGCGCAGCTTTGACATGCACGCACTCCACCAGGAGAGCTTTCAACTCCACGATCAGCTGACTCAGCTCAAAAAGATCATTGCCAAAGCCAATGCCCCGATTGCGGATAAGCTGGTGGAGATGGACGAGCTGAAATCCATGATCAGCTATCTGCGAAACGTCGATACGACCATCGGCTGGCAGAAACAGGGATACAACACAGAAAAAGTCTGCTTCGAGGCTGTTCTCGGCAGCGCTGAACTGACGGCGGAAGCCGACCAGCTTCAGAAGCGCGCAGAGCAGATTCAGGATGAACTGGACGAGTTTAATGCCCTGACGAAGGTGGAGATTCCCGATAACTGAACAACTTTTCAAAAACAGGCGTGAGGAAATCTGAAACAAGCCAACTGGCTTTGTCAAGCGATGACACTCGTACATGATACGATATTGGCCCGATCATACGCGGGTAAAAATTAAAAATGTATCTTGTTAAGTGTTAATTGTTAAGCAATAAGCAATAAAACTTATTTCTCAGATTCCGCATCCTGTTTTTACGGATGGAAGGTCTTGAAAACCTTCCATCCGGTTTTCCTCGAAGGAACACATATAATGATTGAGATTGATGGTACATTCGGCGAAGGCGGCGGGCAAATCCTGCGGACCAGTCTGTCCCTGGCGGCAATCACCGGTCAGGCTGTCCACTTCGTCAACATCCGTGCAAAGAGACGGAAACCGGGACTGATGCGGCAGCATCTCGCCTGCGTGAAAGCGACAACGGAAATCACCAGCGGAAACGTCAGCGGAGCTGAACTGAATTCGCGGGAACTGACTTTTGAACCGGGAACGATTCACGGCGGAGATTATCGTTTTGTCGTGGGTACGGCGGGGAGCGTTACGCTCATCGCCCAGACCGTGATTCCGGTCCTGCTGAGAGCCGACGCACCATCCCATGTTGAAATCGAAGGCGGAACGCATGTGGATCAAGCCCCGATTTTCGAGTTCTTTGACCGTGTATATCTGCCTGCGCTTCGCAAGATGGGCGCTGAGGTCACAGCAAAACTGGAACGCTTTGGCTTCTACCCTGCAGGCGGAGGAAAGATCGTGCTGGAAATCCAGCCGATTAGAACGTGGAATCGTTTCGAGTGCCTGCAGGCAGGAAACCTCAAACGCTCTCAACTGACCGCAGTAGGACATGGCGTTGACGGGCAGATCATGGAAGATGAACTTGCGGTCTGCAAGAACAAGCTGAACGGGAATATGGAATTCCAGTGCGAGACGCAGGATGTGAAATCTTCCGGTCCCGGCAATGTCCTGTACGCTCAGATGGACTACGAAAACATCACGGAACTGTTCAGCGTCTGCGGCGCCTTCAATGTTTCTCGCCGTGAAGTCGGCGAACGGGTTGCGGGAATGCTGAACAAGTATCTTGAACTCAATATGCCTGTGGGACGATTCCTGGCTGACCAGCTTCTCCTGCCAATGGCAATAGGAGCCGGTGGAAGGTTTCTGACGCATGCGCCGACCAAGCACACGCAGACGAACGTTGAGGTGATTCAGAAATTTCTGAACACGGACATCAAACTTGAAAACAACAAAGACGGAACCTTTATGATTGAGGTGAACAAATGAAATGGGTTAAAATGGAGCAAGGACTCCGAATTCCTATAAAGAGCTGGTGTGAGGACACCGAGCCTGGCGCGATGGTGCAGGCCGAGAATCTGGCGAAGCACCCCGTGCTTGCACATCATGTGGCGCTGATGCCTGACTGTCATCAGGGGTACGGCATGCCTATCGGCGGCGTGATCGCCGCGAAGGACGCCATCATCCCAGCTGCTGTCGGAGTTGACATCGGATGCGGCATGATCGCGGTGGAAACGGATGTGCCTGCGGAATGTCTGACTGAAATGAGCTTCCGCCGTGCAATCCAGGAGAAGCTCAAGGAACGTATCCCCGTGGGCGAAGGCACCAGCCATAAGGAACAGCAGGAATGGGACGGCTTCGAGTCGTACCTTGACCACAACGGACAGGTTGCCGACTTCGCAAATGCGCTTGACCGAAAGAATCTCGGTACGCTGGGGGGCGGGAATCACTTTCTGGAAATCCAGAAGTCCGATTCCGGCTTCGTGTGGCTGATGATTCACTCCGGCAGCCGTAACCTCGGAAAGCGAATTGAAGAGCATTACCACCGCAGAGCGGCAACGCTCAACGAACGGTATCATGTCGTGCTTCCCGATCCCGACCTGGCGTTTCTCCCGATCAAGGAACAGGAAGGGCACGATTACTTCCGCGATATGCTTTTCGCGCTGCGGTACGCATTCGAGAACCGCCAGCGCATGATGAAGGTGCTGAAGGAGACGTTCGTTGAATTCGTGCCGGAAACGCAGTTCCTCCGCGAGGTGAACATCCACCACAACTACGCGGCGTTCGAGGAGCATTTCGGAGAAACGCTCTGCATTCACCGCAAGGGTGCGACGAGCGCGAAACTGGACGAGATCGGGATCATTCCCGGTTCCATGGGGACCGCCAGCTACATCGTGCGCGGACTTGGAAATCCGGAATCGTTCATGAGCTGTTCGCACGGTGCAGGACGGCGCATGAGCCGCATTGCGGCCTGCCGTGACCTCACGGTGGAGGAATGCGATGCCGCTATGACCGGAATCGTCTGCGAACGTTGGCAGCCCTACCGGAAATACGGCAAAATCAACAAAGGCTACCTCGACCTTTCCGAAGCGCCCCAGGCGTACAAGGCGATTGATGAGGTCATTGAGGCAGAACGAGACCTCGTTGAACCAATTGTTCGTCTGACACCCCTTGCCGTGCTGAAGGGATAACGATTTGTTTTTACGGTTGACAGTGAGTACCCCGCCCCTCGGTGATTTGCCACTGTTTCAACTGCCTCCGTGAGGGGTGTATGCGGAGGGTTTCTGTTAAGATAAAAGGCGGCTTGATTTTTCGCCTGACGATGGTATATTGATAACGGTTGACGGTGAGTAGCCTGCCCCTTGGTGACGAGCCACCGTTTTAACTGCCTCCGTAAGGGGTATATGCGGAGGGTTTTCTTTCCCCAAACATCTTATTCCGAAAACCACGATGGACACAATTTCGTTTGATTCATTATGCAATACAACCTCGGATCGCGTTATATTCCGTGGAATCTGGGGCAGTCACGCCTATGGAACCAGTACGCCGGAAAGCGACCGGGACACCATTGGCGTCTTCATCGTGGAACAAAGCCATTATCTGTCCATCGGAGAACCAGTGACGCAGATCGCAGATGAAGGGAACGACAACCGATTCTATGCACTGAAGAACTATCTGGAACTTGCCTCAAACGCGAATCCGAATATTCTGGATTCTTTGTTCCTGCCGAAAGACTGTGTTTTGAAATCGACCCTATACTGGCAGAGGATTCAAGCCCAACGACGGATTTTCGTTTCCCGAAAAGCGAGCAAGACGTATTGCGAATATGCCATGTCGCAGATAAAAAAGGCGCGCGGCTGCAACAAACGAGTTCACAATCCTCAGCCGGAGGAACCTCCCACCGAGGATGGCTTCTGCAGGGTACTGCTTCCGAATACGTCCGGGATGCCTGGTCGTCCGCTGATGCTGAAGGATGCGGGAATCAACTTGAAGCACTGCCACGTTTCCGCCGTGGAGAACGCTTCCGAACTGTACCGACTGTATGACTACGGTCAGAACGCAAAAGGCGTGTTCCGCAACGGCATGCTTGTCTGTGAAAGCATCCCAAAGGACGATGAGAAAACCCATTTCATCGGATTGCTTCTGTTCAACAAAAACGCATTCGAGAAGGCGAAATCCGATCACCGCCAATATTGGGAATGGCGAAAGCACCGGAACGATGCCCGTTGGCGCAGTCAGGAATCCGGGGAGATGGACTACGATGCGAAAAACCTTATGCACACGTTCCGCCTGCTGTATTCCGGACTGAATGTCATGGAATGCGGGGAACCGCTTGTTCGGTTCTCCGGTGAAAAGCTTCGGGAACTGATGGCAATTCGGGCGGGGAAATACACATACGATGAATTGCTGTCCAAAGCGAAGATGCTGTCAGATAAACTGGAATCTTTGAGGGACAAATCGGAGCTGCCGGAAAGCGCGGATATGAATACAGTGAATCGTTTATTGCTTGAGGTGACGGCAATGTGGGAGGCTGACCATGCACGATAAAATCGTTTCCGTTCTTCACGAACTCGAAAAGCAGCAGGATTTCAAAGTCCTGTTTGCTGCGGAGTCCGGCAGCCGGGCGTGGGGCTTTGCATCCCCGGACAGCGATTATGATATCCGGGCAATCTATGTCAAGCCGGAATCGTGGTACTGGTCCTTGGATGCGAAACAGACGGACAACTTTACCGCCATGTTGCCCGATGAAATGGATATTTCCGCGTGGGAACTCCGAAAAGCTTTACGTCTGTTTGCGGGCTGCAATCCGTCTTTGAATGAATGGCTCGGCACTTCCATCGTGTATTATGCCGATTCCCTGTTTGCGAAGGAGCTTCGGGATTTGATTCCGATGTACTTCAACCCCATCAAAACAGTTCACCATTACCTCGCACTGTCCGCCAATGCAATGGATGATTATCAGTCAGACGGAACAATAGCCGTGAAAAAGATTTTCTATGCCCTGCGTGGGCTTCTCGCGGCAATTTGGGCGGCTGAAAAGCAAACCATGCCGCCAACTCCATTCAAAGATCTGCTGGTCTCGGAGTTTGTCCCTCCCGATATTCTGGCCGAAATTGCCCTGCTTCAGGAAATCAAGGCCTGTTCAACCGAGAAAACCCGTGTTCCGCTTCCCAATGTGCTCCATTCTTTTTTCAGGACACAGCGGGAAATGGTTCTCCAGGTTACGGGAAAAATAAAGCACACCTCTGCATCGTTGGACGCTCTGAATAATCTGTTCTATCGGATGACACATTGCGGATAATTAACAAACCGGTTTGATTCAGGACAAAAAGAAACTGGAGATGTGTTCAAGACCGCTGGTAAGACGGCACATCCCCAGTTTCAAAGATGCCCTGCGGCTTAACCGAGCTGGTTTTGCCTTTGCAGGATAAAACGCATGTACTCAATTACATTGTCATTCCAACCGAAAATTTGCCACACGCCGTATTCTTCCGCTTCATTTTCCGGGATTGGAGTGGTTCTGTAGGAGTCCAGCCTGATGATAAACGCCTGTGCAGCGGGATTGATTTTGCGATACTTCTTCCATGCGGCAAACCAGCCGGAACCATATTCCTCGGAATCGGTGATAAAGACCGAATAGTCCGCCATGATCTGCTGAGACATCATTTCGAGGACGGGCACTTCCATATATGTTCCTCCGCCGACGGCATCGGTGATTGCTTTCATCTGAGAGATTACGCTATCAGACCGCGGAGTCTGATACGGCTTAACCCTCGTGTCCCACGGCAGGATTTTAACCTCGATCGGTGCACGGTTGAAGAAAGCAGTGAACATTGCGCTCACATCCGCAAATCTCAAAACGCCCTTGCCCAAACGGGAACACATGGAACCGGACATATCAGGAGCGATGACCCAGCGATATTTCGCAAAATCGCTCCAATCATATTTCTTCGAATAATCATCAAGGACTTGAACAAGTTTGTCCGCGACGGAAGAGAAAGCCGTTCCTTTTTTCCGCGCCTTCGGCTCTTCCTCCACATAAGCACGATATGCTGTGTACAGCCGGAAAGGAAAGACTTTTGCTTTCCGCAAATTATCGACGGTGACTTTCTTCTCAATGATGGGATCGAGGTCAACGCCTTCCCGAACGAACTTTGCAAGATACTTCAATAACCTCATCACGGGAGTCCGATTTGCGGTCGCGGTCCAGATTTCCCGGTCGAATCGGTCGTAAACGGAGGTAAGATGATCCACGTCCAACTTGGATTCGAGCAGAAGCTCTGCCGCTTCGTGTTTTTTGTCGGCATTGAGGAGCTCCACAAACCTGCGGTTTGCTTCCAGTTCAGGATACTTTTTGTGGGCGGACTCCAACTTTTCCTCATTGACCCCCTTTACCTCTCCATAGCTTTTCAGAATATAGGCAAAAATCGGGTCCTCTCCGCGGAACCGGCTGATGCGGATGGCATCTGCCAGGGCGCGTCTGTATTTCATGGCGTAATATGGCGTGGTATTCGCCTGAAGCCACTTGCCGATTGCCCGTTTGACAGAACGCCCGAAACCGCGGCTTTTCCGGGTCAAATCAATAAAATCGGCGAGGTCATTACCCGTAAGGATGACCTGATCAAAAACTTTCTGGAACAGGGCCGTATCCTTTTTGGAAAGATAAAGCAATCCCAGAATCGGGAATGTCCGGATAAAACCCTCCTGACGCCCACGTACAATCGCTTTCGCGAGCATGGCGGCATCGGCATGTTCCAGGAGGGCAATGGCCTCCTCCGTTGCTTCTTTTGCAGATGCATAGAAACTGCTGCCCAGAGTTCCCGTCATTGCCAGTTGTTCAAGCCGCATTTCATCGCTCATGCGCCACGCAGGGAAGTTTGCCTTGTTGCGCGTGTCCGTGGTTTTGTATGTTTCCAATACAGCCAGATTATCTTTCAGTTCTTTCATTGTAGCCTCTCTGTTTTGTCCGAAAAGGGAAGTTGTAATTAATAAAAAACCGGAGAATGGGGTAGAAATGCCTTTTGTAACCATTTATCAAGAATGTTGAAAGCATTTCAAAGCACTCCGGTAAAAGTTTATGTGCGGACGAGGAATAATGTTTCTTTGCTTTTTTTTGGTGATCTTTCAATCATTTGTTGTCGATGTTGTTGAAACAAAGAAAAGCACCTCGTTTTTTATCGATGGTTTGTGCGAGGAACAAATGATTATTTGTCTCGCATATAAGGTGAGGAATAAGGATCATGGAGCCATGGTTCAGAGTTTAACGTCAAGATCATGCAGGCCATTGGACGGGAGATTCACGACGATCCGGTCGATGCCGAAACTTTCTTCCATAACACCCGTTGTTACGGGCTGTCACCAGCAATTACGTTATGGTTCACGTGGCACCATGTTTGCAAAGGGCTGATGATTCCCAGTTGCACATTCGGCTATGGTACTCTATTGATCGTTGAAACCATGATCAGCACCTCACTTAAGATTTCGAAGAACACCGGCTGACCATCGATTCTTTCTGGAAGCAGATCAGCTGCGATTCGGATAAAGCAAGGTCTATGCCAACATTGAAAAACCGCTGAAACTTTTTCCCTTCTCAGCAGAAAAAAAGGTCTGCCTTGCGTGGAAAGCGGTTTTCAACGCAGGTAAAAACAGGGGAGAAAAGATAGAAAATATTATAGATGCTATATGCGCGGAGAGCATTATTGGCATTTTGCTCTCACTTTTGGGAGACACCAGCCGCCGTCAATGCCTACTGAGAACTTTGCAAAGGAAAACGCAAAGTTCTCAGTAGACGCGGCAGAGATTGCCGTTTCAGATCAGCGTTATTTCGGGTTCGTCACGCCACACGCACTTCTTTACGAATTCGTCATGTTTCTCTTCCGGGAGGTTCATGAAGTCAAGGATTTTTTCTCCCGGAAAGCGCGATTCGCAATAACGGGGCGTGACGCCTTTGGGCACAATCCCGATTTTGTCTTTCCCCATAACGCGGTCGGCCAGGCCTTTGCCTTCCCATATTTTCACCGGTATTCCAGCGCGGTGTAGAGCAAGAAAGAAGTTGATGGTTTCGACAGAGCGTCCCCACGACTTCCCGGCAACAGAAAAATAGTATCCTGCATCAGTTTTGTCGACATAAAGCGATACATGGGTCGAATTGCCCCCACGGCAGACCTCCCACGGGTGTCCACCACGATTGGCACAATGCTTGAGCCAGTGCGCAAATGCTTCGGGCGAGTCCTCGTCAATATCCATGAGCCCTTCATGACGCATGTCGGCATGTTTCCGATAAAGCTCTTTGGGGGAGAGTGTGTCGCAGCCCTCGTAATGATTGGCCGCATACCCCATTTGACAGCACCGGAAAAACAATCCCGATGTCATGTCCTGAATCAGGTTGTCCGGCAGTGCGTCTTTATCGTAATTTTCCATCAGCCTCAGAAATTCCTTCTGGTCTGCCTCTGGAAGATTCGCAAAATAATCTTCCTTGTCTTCCGGGTAAAGTTCCCAATAATCTTTGCGGGAAATCGTGCCGGTGCGCTGATCCGGGGAGAGCTCCTGCCGGATGATGCGATTGTATTCACCCGACTTTATTATGGGGAGACATTCCCGGACTTTTACCACGAGCCACTGAACAAATTCACTGGCGTCTTCCGGGTACGGCGGAGTAGGCCCCGGCATTGTTTCGAGGACAAGCCGATTGTCCAGAAAGATTCCCCGATATCCGTTTTCATCGTCTTCGATGAAAGCAAAGGAGAACCACTGTTTTTCATCCGGGTAATCCCGTTTCCACTCTTCATCGAGTTCTTCGGGGCTTATCTCTTCCTCTTCGTCATAATACCCGCAGTAATTCCTGAAATCCTCAACTGTTCCCCTGTCAACCGGAATAAAAAGCTTCCGAAGGCCAGTGGTTTTGTTATAAGGGGAAATACCCCGCACCATCTTGAACAATTCGTCAAGGGCTGTCATTGTTTCCGGACTGTATGGTTCAGGAAGCCCGTTTCTGTAGTGCGAGCTTTCATGCCAACGATAAGCATCCAGTAATGGTGCACAGAAATTCGTTTTGTCTTTTTCCATTTTTTGATTCCTTTGTCAGTTCGCTTCGTAGTAATAAGACTGGTCGATGCCTTTCATAAACATCTCGCTGTCATCAATTTTGTCAGTTAATGCCGAAGACAGCAAAGCTTTCAGTGGCGCACTGTCCGAAGGGCTTTGCCTCATAGCGTCAAGGTATTCTTTTTTGCCGATCCGGCTCCAGTCAACACATTTCTTCAGAGAGCGTTTCAGCATCATGTCAAGCCAAATGCGGGTGCTTCTGCCGTTGCCCTCCATGAAGGGGTGTGCGATATTCATTTCCACATATTTGCCGATGATTTCATCGAATGTGGTCTCCGGCATCCGTTCAATCGTGGGAAGAATCGTGCCGAAATAATACGCATTGGCAAAGATGAAGCCGCCTTTGCTGATATTCTTCTCTCGGATTTTTCCGGCAAAGTCGTACAGACCGCCGAAAAGATAAGCGTGTATCTGCTGAAGGCAATCGACCGTTCCCGGTTCCAACGTGGCGAGAAGATTGCTTCCGAAGAGCGTGTACGCTTTCTTTTTGCTCAGTTCAAAAACTGTTTTTTCGTCCATATGCTCCACCTCATGGGAAAACGACTCCCATCTCCTTCATCTTTCGATAGTCAACTCCGCGAATCTCGAAACTGAACTTGCCGTCTTCGTATTCGAGTGTTCCGTAGCCGTCCTCAGCATCCGGCAAATTGATGTGCCGGATGAAGTGATCTTTGGTTTCCGGGTAAAAGAGCTCCAAATCCTTCTTCGAATCCGGATAAAGCTCGACCAGTTTCTGATACGTCTGTCGCAGCACGGGAAACCTTCTGTTGTCAGTTGTGCCTGTTTCGCCGTTTGGCCGTCCCATGTGGCCGCTGATGGTCAGCTCTGCTCCAATTCTCCATGCGAGCAACTCCAGAAACGGCTCCACAAGGGGGCTTACGTGGGTGACCAGAATGACATGCCTGCCATGCGGAATTCTGCGGGATGTTTCCAAAAGTCTGACGTATTGCGCAAGAACGCTTGTCGGGCGGCATTGAGCTCCGGGCAATCCCTTTTTGCAGTTTTGCGTGAAAGCCTTGTGCGGGACACAATTCCCTCCGACACCCAGCAGGACTATTTCTCCGAGGTCGAAGAACGTCTTTTCGTGAAGTATCTGCAAATTCGCAATAGGATTTTTGATCAGCCGCAAAACGATTTCTGCGTCATCATGATTGCCCCAGGTCGCATAGACGGGCCTTTCGAATCGTCTTTTTCCCTCAAGGAAGTCGGGAAAGCACCCCAGAAGCCGATTTCTTTCAAGTGCCTCTTTGCGTTCTTCCGGAGTCGCCTGATCCAAAACGGCTTTTTGTTCATCTGGCAGGATGCTGTGTCTGATGAGAAGTCTGATTTCCTCGTGCGACAGAGCATCCAGACTGAATCTGTCATAAAAGCCGAAATCTCCGGCATGGATGCAGATATCAGCTTTCACCTCCTCGGCATATGCGGAAATCAGGTCAATATTCTTTCCGTGTGTATCGGAAACAAGGAACATCTTCATCGCGTCATCACCCGATTTCCAAAACATATGATTCGAGGTGGTCATAGTCGCTTCCGACATTGACGCCCATGAATCCGGACACGACCTCGCCGATGACACGGCGGTGGGTATGTCCGCAGATCAAATAGTTGTCGAAACGCGCATCAAACGGCAGGTCGTGAACCAAATCCTTCATGCCCGTGTAAAAGCTGTAGTGGCTCGGTTCATGGCCGTTCAGGAGAACATGCGGGACATGATGGGTGCAGAGCAGCGTCGACATTCCCTGCTTCATTTTGGAACGAATCATGTCGACGTAATAGGCATTGAATTCCTTGTAGCGCATCACGATTTCGCCAATGCGCCAGTCCTGCCAGCCGTCCCATTCGTCAACCCGCTGGTTTTCGCAGATGCGCATTGATCCATCGAAGAACAACGTTCCGCCGACAAAGTTGAACCCGCCGAGTTCAACAGCACCGAGCAAGTCCAGATAGAAGATGTTTTTGTCGGCGAAAGTCTGCTCTTTCAGTTCGGACAGCGTTTCTTCAAAGGTTCGCTCCCAGAATTCATGGTTCCCCAAGGTGGCCACAATCGGGATGTCGCCGGGGATAAGTTTCCTGAGAACAAACGAAAGCTTTCGCACCTGACGCGCCCAGACGGTGTCCCCCGTGACAACCACGACATCGGGTGAAACCTCGGCAACAGTGGCCGTAATTTCGCGCAAAAACGGGGTTGTCTTCTGAGCGTTGAGAAAATCTGACACGGCGTTCGACCGCAAATGCAAATCTGATAGACAAAGTATTTTCATGGTATAATCCTTCCACGGTTTACGACTGTTTCTATTTTGGAAACTGTCGTTGAATGGGGCGGGAGTTGTTTCACAAAGACAGCAACTCGCGTGTCCTGTCGTGGATAAATGCCTCAAGCTTTTTCAGCCGCCACGTGGGGAGGTTATAATAGCGGTGCCGTTCAAAACTGAATCCCACAAGGCTACGGAGATGTTTCCTCTGCCGATTGCTCATGAAAGCGGAGACGAGCTCGCCAAAAGGAACATCATATGCGGAGAGTCTGCTTGCGGCGTACCTGTTCAGATCATCGAAGTCATCCTTCATGGCGAACGGGAAAAGCGCCATGCCATTGTCGAAGAGCGGAGCAAATGCAATGGGTTTATTGTGCCTGTTGTCGATGATCAGCCCGAAGTTGCCGAGGTGTCGATCCGTATTGCAGACGAGGGCGTCATAGACGATCATGTCGCAGAATGGCTGATAAAATACTTCGCCCATCAATTTTAGTCCGGCAGCGATTTCGGTAAGCTTGAGTTCCGGGAAGAAGCGATGCGCGGAGACAAACGAATGGTCAATGTCGGTGAAAAGAGGACATGTGCTGCAAAGCTCCCCCTTCCATTTTGCGAGGTTATATGACACATGGTTTGCATCCATTGCCGAGGCGACCTGCGCAGCATAGAACTCGGAATACGGCTCGTTTCCGGTGTTGGCCGCACCGGAACTGCCACCTTTGTACAGCAGAATCTGTCCGTTGACTTTGCGCCAGCCTTTCCGGAGATTGCCGTTTGTCGTGAATTCCGGCGAGGAGGAGAATCCGCTCGGCCGGACGCTGCCGAATCCAGTGTATGCGATAAGGGCCAGTGCCTTGTTGAACGGATTCTCGTACAGATTGAACTCGCTGAAACATCCGGAAAAGCCTTCCGGTACGCACCAATAGCTGTCGTTCAGAGAAAGGCCGAAACTGAGCTTGATGATTCCCAGAAGATTGTTGTGGCTGAGACCATATACAGACAGGATTTTATCAACGTATTCACGATTGCGCGGGATGATGCGTGACCGCAGCCATGCGAGCACACCGTCCCCGTCAACGGTCATGCCAATCGGGAGAAGCTTGCGATTCTTTTCGTTAATCTTCAGAATTGAACACGCAAAACCGTCCAGACCTTTTTGGCACAGATCGAAGGCCAGAAGTTCAAAATCGTATTGTTTCAGTATAAAAATCATATTGGTCTCGCTCGTTCTATAAGATACATCCGAACGAGCCGGATTGCAAGTCAAAAGGACGGTTTATATCGTGTTTTCTGTTTCACGTGACGTGCTTTGTCGGGCACGGCGTGTCATTCCTTGGGGACGCATGTCATTTTGATCGTGATACCTGGCAGACCAGCTGTGCACCATTCTGTGGTGGAGGAATCATTTCTCCCTGAAGAAGGATATCGTGCATTATACCTTTAACGGCAAACGCCTTTACTTCGTCAAAACTGTCTTCGTCCTCGCCCCAAAAGCGACATGCTTCTTTCTCCCAGTCCGGCGATTGCAGAATCTTCCGGCAGGCACCGCAGAGAAGGCTCAGTTTGTTCAAATCAAAAAGGTGCAGCTTCTCGTCCAGCAGATTTTCGTCCATGTTGGCCATGAACCAAATAATAAGCGGAGGAAAATTCATCCAGGACGCCACGATTCTGCCGGTTCCGTCTTCTTCGACCATCATGACTTTGAATACGCACCGCATAACTCCACCCTCCTTATCGGGTTAAAAATTCTGTTCCTCTTCGCTCAACTGCATACCCATTTTTTCGGCCATGCAGGTCAGGCTTTTCTTGTACTGTCGTTGGTCTATCGCCCCGTGGGACAGGAATGTGTCGAGCAGGTCTTTCTGCTTTTTGAACAGTGCCCGCTTCCGTTCGTCCGGTGACATGGAGCGCCAGTCAGTCGATGGGGATATTTTCAGGTCGATGCCATTCATCGCGGTGCTCCTCCCATCCTCTTTCTGGCTTCGCCAATTACCATTCCCCAGGCCAGAAGATCCTTCATGGTTCCGGTCCGATCCTCAGGGGATGGAACAATTTTTATGGCGTTCTCGACAATGAATTCAACCAGATTCTGTTCATCAAGTGTTTTTCCGCTATCATAAAACCAGCTGTTGTTTTCCAGGAAGGTGGAAACAACTTTTTCGGCGACCTTATACCAGCTTTTGACGGATTCCTCTGTAATGCAGACAAAGTCAACCGTTGAAGAAAAAGAGGCGTAAATCGAAAGAATCAGGTCGGGGATAGAGCCAGATCCACGCTGGTCTCTCGGCAGTTGCCGAGCGAGCTCGGTTGTTGCAAAGTCCGTTTCGTAGGTTTTACAAAGATGGGCAAGGAAAGGCTGCTCCTTCAGGATTTTTACCATCAATTTCGTTTTGCTCTCGGTTGGAATATACTGAAGAGTACGTTCATGCATATCATCCAATGCTGCACGACTGAGTGGGACCTCGAAAAAAGCTGGGCGGAAGTTATTATACTTTTCGGGCGTGTCAAGCGGCAGACTGGCGTTGAATTCCGCCTTGATTTTCTCGATTTCCTCGTCCAAATTCTCGATGTCAACGCGGCTGAGGCGTTTCCTGATTTCAGGAGACTCCATGTGTTTTCGAAATGCGGCGGGGTCTATCGGAGTTTTCGGAAGCTCGTCTTCGAGTTTTACGCTCACAGTCGGTTTTCCGTCTGTTTCTCCAACAGCGACACAGGGGATGAATGTGGTATCGCCCCCATAATCGTGCCATTTGATCGAAACGGCATTGAGCAATAACGTCCTGATTTTTTCTTTGCCGCCATAGTTCTGGTTGGCATACGCAACGACCTCGTTCTTTGCCTCAGTCAGTGATCTGCTGGCAACACACCTGTTCCAAGCGACCATGACCAAGTTGGCCACGAGTTTCCGAACCTCCAGCTCTGTTTCGCGGTTCAGCTTCTCTTTGCGCAAAACCCTCTTTAAAACGCGATCATAGACGTTCGAGAATGCCCGTTTTGTCATGTTGGTGTCCATCGGTCTTTTTCCTTTTAACACACTGTATCACATATTTTTTACTGCCATTTCCATGCATCAATCGTTATGGTCGACTCGAGTTGTTCCTGCTGGGGCTGAGGAATCTCCGAGAAGAAATCCAGGCCGGTCTCCAGCTCGACCTTATCCACAGTCACCACAAATGATTGTAAGGATTTGGTGGAGCCCTCGTTCGGAATGATGAAGGCTATCATTTTTTCGGGCGGTGTGCGATCCCACACAACCTTGTAATAAGCTGGGGGGACGGTAACTTCGTTTGGCCCTATCGTAATAGCTTTTCCCGTTGGGAAAATGGGGCCGGTTACAACATAAATATCTCTTTCTACGAGGGCGAAGTAACGCACCTGGCTCTCCGCGATCTTCCAAATGCCTCGATTGCATTCCGGTTCCTGTGGCGACATGTTCGACATAAAAAACGATTCATCCATCGCCTTGGAGGAAAAACTCATATCTGCTGCAGGAGCCATGTGGCCTCTATCCTTACCTGAATTTTTATAGTCGGCAAGCGTAGCGCTGCCGCTCGGTATCTGCGGGTCTTCGCGAAAATTATCGTTTCTGGAGGCAACCTTTTTCGTTACCTCTTCATAGGTCATCCGATAAATGACCCAGCGAGGCTGCTCATGCTTCTCACTGTATCCGAGAGCATAGCCCTCTCGGTCGACTATACAGTCGGCCGGTCCAGGCACACCAAATGACAGATTGTCGTACTTCGATCCCTCTACCGTCGGGATTGGCTCCGCGAGCTGTTGCGGTTGCTGAACAGGCTTTCCTGGGATTTGAGCAATCCAAGTGTCCACATACTGTTTTGCTTCTGCCGGGTGGAAATATGCCCAAACGCCCGCAATGATGGCAACGATGATGATCAGCGCAACTATTACGCTGATGGGGAGTTTGATTGCAGGGGATTTATGTTTGCGAGAGGATTTACGTTTGCGCTTGGTGGCCATAGGGAGGGAAACCTTTGGGGTGAGGCGGGAACAATCACACTTGAATATTGAAAAAACATCAAAATCCGGTTTGCAAATCGGTTTCGTGAGGGGTATATTTTATTGTTTTGCACCAAGAGTGGCATCAAAACGGTGCCTGTCAACCGAGGTCGAGTACCCACGGTGAATCGCCCAGCATAGGTTTGCATGGGCGGATGCTCAGAAGGGCGAAGCCGTGCCCATTGAGCCACCGAAGATCGTCGAGGCCGTCAGAAAGGGCGCACAGGCCATGCTGGACAGTCTGGCGGCGAAATAAGCCACTTGATTATCACGGAAAAGATGGTATATTAACCCGTTAACAGGAGACCGGAAATGATAGAGACCAGATTAAACGACCATGAATTCGTTTTGACGGATTGCACGTTGGAACAGGCTAAACATCAGAAACCAAACAGCAACGACTACGGCGTATTAGAGCTGGACGGAGCCTTTGCGATTTATTGGAAGCCCAATTACATTACGATTCGCGATGACCATGACAAACAAATCGTAACTGCAGCTCTGCAAAGAAAATACGATGCTTTGAAATAATCTGGCGAAATAACCTGATTCTCCGTTCTCTGCAGGGGTGGCATACCCAAGAATACGCGGCTATAGAAAAAGCATGGACAGGCTTTATGTTTTGCGGATTCCACCTTCCAAAAACAGGGGCAATAATCCAAGGACTTATTGTGTTTTTGAGCTTAAATGCGGTCAAAAGGTGGGGTAGTAGTCCCAAAAGAATAACGTCTGTCAAGGGATTTTGCATAACTTGTTGATAGCAAACAAAAACGTCCCTGGACAGGGTAGCCGGGGGTCACAGAGAAACAGAGAAAAAAGGGAGCAAAAACGGGTCTGAAACTGGGTTTTAAAGAATCCTTGTTTCCCCGCCGCCTTTTCGAAGAAAGCCACAACCTGCTGATTTTGTAGGGGCTATGACAACAAAGAATCAGGCTACAGTTCCTTGGACTACTGTAGCCTGTCCAGACTCGATGGTGGAGGTGAGGGGAGTCGAACCCCTGTCCTGAGAAGGCATTGCGGCAACGTCTACATGTGTGTTTTGCCTTTGATGCTTATCGTCGCGCCGAGGGCCGGCAAACGGGCTTCTTTGCGACTATTCCGTCTGGAATCTCGTTCCACGGCGGCGGAAAAACCGTAAGAACCAGGACGCGGATTGTCGCCTTGTTCCCCTAGCGTCCGTCGGGGAGAAGACGTCGCCGCAGCTAATCAGGCAGCGAGTGCGTACTCTTCGTTCGCAGTTATTGGTGTAACCGATGATTAACGAGGCCAACGGTCATCCTCGACATGCAGTTGACGTTCAGCGCGTCCAGTCGAAACCGGGACACCCCCATGCAACAGTTGATATATTACTTTACACCGCCTTTTGAAAAAAGCAAGTGCGGAATCGGAAAAAAGCGGATGTCCGCCTTTTTTGCGTTTGAAAAAGCAAACGGTGAGGAGACCAGAAGCCGGATTCTTTATGAATTCAGGAACCGCCTGGAATTGCCCGCTTGGGCGCCAGAAAACCAAGCGTATATCGGAGCCCAAGGGTTTATGTCATTTATCCAAACATCGCGCGAAATCGCTTTTGGTTGCATCCAAGGTTATGCTTTTTTCAGCGCAGTTTTCATTGTGTATGCAAGTCGATGATTCAGCAAAACTTTGAGCGTACACAGTATAAACATTTCTATTGTTTTTGAGGCGTGATATTACTCTTTTTTTAATTGAGGATGAAGCCTGAATGTTTCTGGAGTGTCGCCAACGGATTCGACGATGACTTCATTCGTATCCAAATCGGCGGAAATGACGTTGTAAAGCTCCTCGCCAGCCTTGGTCGTGCCAATCTTGAAGTTGGAGCCGACCGCGGAGGTGAACGTGCGATTGTCGTAAAGGGCGTTGATGAATCTCACGCGGGGCATGGGATCGTAGACAGGCTGCTTGGGACGGCAGGGGATGCGTTCGACTTTGCCGACGCGCTGGATGTAGGCGACAGGTTCCTGTGTCTTGTCGTCGACTTCGATATCGAGAAGGCTGAAGTTCACATTGTTGTTCTTGAATGTACCGCTATTGATGCGGACGAATTCGGAGCGCTTTTTGTTGTTTCGAACGACGTTGAAAGTGGCTTCCCATTCTTTCTTGTCTGGTTTCGTCATATTGACCGAAACAAATTCCAGACCGGTGAACCTCTGCGCACTGATGGTGTCAACATATATTTTTGTGATATACTTCGGATGGCTGAGCGGATCAGTTGGATCAGTTTTAGCCTCGTATTCCTGAATCAGCGTGAACCCATCGGAATCCTCATCAGAATTGGCAGAAGAATGAACAGAAGAAATGTTGTATTCTTTCTCCCATTCATCAGGAATACCATTATGATTTTGATCCGACTCTGTTTGCGAATCAGAAGGCTTATTCTCAGAAAACAGGGGTTCTTCTATCCCTTGAAGTTTGTTTATCCATTTCTGAGCATCCTGATATGCAAAATATGCCGAAAACGTCTCATCTCGTAATGAATGCTTTCTTGCTTTTTCGGTGTAATATTGTGCAAGAACGATCATTGCATTAGCATCCTCTTGTTCTCCAGCCTTGTTCAACCATTTGAAAGCCTCTTTTTCGTCACCGTCTTTCATGAGCTTTGCCCCCAAAAGTCCTTGGGCTTTTGGATTTCCTGAATTTGCAGACTTAATCAACCATTTTTGAGCTTCACTTTCATCATGCTTTATACCGAACAATTCCCTCTCATAAGCAACATACACTGCCAGTTGTGCAGTCGCATCGCCATTATACGCCTCCTGAAATGTCATACACATCATCATTTTTACTTTGCTCTCGTCTGGGATTATTCCTGTTTCTGATGCTTTTTTGTACCATTTAAGAGCTTCCGAGAAGTTCTCCAAAGTCTTGCCTTTATCATAATAAAAATCTCCCAAATAGATTTGTGATTCCAGATTCCCCTGTTCAGCTGCTTTTTGAAGCCAATAAAGCGCTTCATCTTCTCTTCGATTAACTCCTATTCCACCAAAATAACACACTCCTAACTTAAATTGTGCTTGTAAATTGTTTTGTTCTGCGGCACGTCGAAACCATTTTACAGCTTCATCATAGTCCCTTTTTATACCATCTCCATTGAAATAACACATTCCGAGCATAAGTCGTGCTTCTGGATGTCCAAATTCCGCAGCCTTTTGAAAAGAATCTACGGCTTCTTCATAACGGTGCTTGTCAAAAGACATCTTTCCGTTTTTATAATTGATTTCTGCTGATGTTTTTTTTAACTCTTCTTTTGCTTTTTCGTGACCTCGATCTGCTGCTTTTTGAAAAAACGCAACTGCTTCTTCATAATGTTGCTCATCATACGCTTTTAAGCCATTTTTGTATTCTTTTTCTGGGACGGTTTTTGTGAAATAAAAAATACATAAAGGAATTAAAACAATGACAAGTGCGGAAAATACAATTACTCCTATTAGAACAGGACGTTTCGGTGGAATCGCTTTTTTTTCAAAAATACGATCATGAGAAATAATAGGAGAATTTTTTTCCTGTTTTGGGAAATGCTCATTAGGGGGCCTGACAGTAAATTCCCTTTTGCAAATGGAACACTCGACGGTTTGTCCGATGAGCGATTCATCGACAGAATAATGCTGGTTACACCAGGGACATTCGATTTTGAGTTCCATAATTAGACCTTCTGTTTAATGGTTGTTTTTTGCCAGGGGAAAAGCAAAAGTCGTGCGAGAAGGCCGGAAATGCAAACAAAAAAGCCGGACGCCTCTCATACGCACTGTGTGAAGGTCCAGCCAAGAACCTGCTCCTGAGACGTAATAAGAAACGCCCAGCAAAACACGAAGACACAATCTTCCTGTGCTGGTATTTCTACCTCAGGAGCAAAAAAGATTAAGAAACTTGGCTGGTTTTCACACAATTTTGCTGAAATATCAATAAAATGAGCTCAAGAGCCGAAGTCTCACAAGGGGCGACCTCGGTTTCAATGTGTAATGTACACCACATTCACACAAAAGTCAAGTCAAAAACATATCGTGTATCTCATTTTGTTATTATGTTGCTTGGGAAAAAAGGTCTCCAAATCCGTAATAATGTTCAAAAATAAAAACACATTCTCAATTATAAATTATTTTTAACTTTTTTAAGTGGAACCTCTTGTTTTTTTCAATCAAGTGGTGTATAATATATGTATTGTCCAAGATGATGTAGCGAGATTTAGCAATCTTTTTTCATCATCTAACTTCATTCCAAACCATCAACTCTCGCCTTTCTTAGAGAAAGGAGGTGCGTCCCAATGAATACGTCATAATTCACCTTGTTGGAAGAAGGCTTGACATCGCATCAATGCCTGCTTATGTCGCATTCGCAATAAATTACACTAATTAAATATTTTGTCAGCCTTCATACAAGATGGCAAACAGAACAATCAATTTTTGTAAGGAGAAAAAAGTATTATGGGAATTATTCATACCGTTTTGCGTTTCAAAGATAGTGGGTTGCAAGGAATACAAGCTTGCCAAAGAGACTGGTCGAATTACCTTGTTCACTTTACCTGTGCAGAAACAATGAGCACACTGAAACAATACCCGTGTAAGAGAAAATATTGGCCAAAGACATTGTTCAAACAATTGGAAAAGGCAGATAAAGATTCTTTTGAAATTGCTAAAAAGATTCAAAAAACAATGTCCTTGAAACCGTCTACACCATCAGAAAAAGATGGAATAGACAAGTGTGTATGTTTTTCAGAATGTAATCTCCCTGGTTTAGTTAATCATTGTGAACGCTATGGACGATTTGGATTCGTCTTTCGTAAAAATGTGATTTATGCTTTGGGAGGACGGCCTGTGATCTATGTGGACCGAGAGATTTATGCAAAAATCGCCGCGCTATATCGTCCATCAAATGATCCTGTTGAGAAAAGGTTTTTTTCATTAGCTAATGTTTATTCTCCGCCAGGAGACGGAGTAATTCAGGATTTTACTCATGAGAGAGAATGGCGTTTATTCAATGAACTTTCTCTCATAAGCAATCCTCCAGAAGCGATTCTTTGCCCGCAGAAGTACTATAACGAAATGTTAAATCTTTTTAAAATCAAGGTTATCCCTATTGATTTGTTAGATGAGTGGGGTTTGTAACCTCCTGATACCGTGTCTTAACTACACCAATTGCCGTCCCTCGGAATCAATCATGGTTCCGGGGGCTTTCTCCGTTTTTCCGTCTGTGTTTCGCGTGATGTCATAAAACGGCATTTGTGAACTCTGGTTACCTCAATTAGCAAAAAGCCGATGATGAGCTAAAAAAGAGCATAAGGATGACCTGGGTTTTCGGTACAAACTGTGTCCGGTGTCCGCTAATTGCTGGAGACAGTCGCGCACGAAAACCGCTCGGGGGGGCTCTGCGGCGAGAGTGTCCTTGCCCGCCGTGTGTCAGAAGCTTGGGAAGATGGATTCACAGGTGCGAATAAGGTGAAGCGGCGACCGGAATGGGGGCGAGGCGTCCACGGTCGGCAAAAAAACTTTGCAAAAAAAGGGGAAGAAAGCTTGCGTTTTCCCGTTCCCAATGTTAATTTATATTGAGGGCACCTCAAAAAATTGGTTTTCGGCGGCTTTTCGCGTCTGAGCAAAATCCAATTGGTAAGATTTTCGGTGGTTACCTTCAGGTAGCCATCCTCAAATCTTCCTGCATTGTCTTTTTTGCCCATACGCTGAAAAACCATCCGATCGAATTTTTAGAGATACCCTTGAGAAAAACACAAACGCAAATCAGGATGCCTGACCTATGGAAATGAACGCAAAGGCCGTCGTCGAGAAGGCGCGGCAGGTGTTCGATATCGAAATCGAAGGGCTCGCGGCGGTCCGCGACCAGCTCGGCGAGGGATTCGTGAAGCTCGTGGCCGCGTGCATGGAGACGCTGGACCGGAACGGCAAGATCGTGGTGACCGGCGTGGGCAAAAGCGGACACGTGGGGCGGAAGATCGCCGCCACGCTGTCCAGCACGGGTTCGCCCGCCATCTTCATGCACCCCGTGGAAGCCATGCACGGCGACCTGGGCGTGCTTCAGGACGGCGACCTGATGATCGCCCTGAGCTACAGCGGGGAGACGAACGAGCTCACGCGCATCATCGTGCCGGCCAAGCGGCTCGGCGTGCCGGTGGCGTGCATCACAGGCGAACCGGAATCCTCGCTCGCCCGTCTCTCCGACATCGTGGTGACCGCGCACGTGGAACGCGAGGCGTGCCCGTTCAACCTCGCCCCGACCACCACGTCCACCGCCCAGCTCGCCGTCGGCGACGCCCTCGCCATGGTGTTGCTGGAGGCGCGGAATTTCACGAAGGAAGACTACGGCATGCGGCACCCCGGCGGCGCCATCGGACGCGCCGTGACGCTCCGCATCGGCGACCTGATGCGCACCGGCGAACACGTCGCGCTCGTCTCGCCGGACGACGACGTGAAGTTCGCGCTCCTGCGGATGACGTCGGCCCGCTGCGGCTGCGCCATCGTGGCGGACGCGGACAATGTGCTGCTCGGCATCTTTACCGACGGCGATTTCCGCCGCCGCATCGACAACGACCTCTCCATCCTCACGCGGAAGGTCAGCGAAGTCATGACGCCGCACCCGGAATGCGTCCGGCAGGACGCCCTCGCCATCGAAGCGCTCCGCATTCTGGAACGCCGCCGCATTGACGACATCGTGGTGGTCGACGACGCCCGCAAGGTCGTGGGCCTGATCGACATCCAGGACCTTCCGCGCTTCAAGATCATGTAACAACTGCGACGGCGCGCCCCCGAACGGAACAAACCGCTCTTCACGCATGTCCAAATCAAGTATCATACCATCAATCGGAAAGGAATAACGCCATGAATCAAAGCGAAAGAAACGACTACCGCAAGTCAAGCTACGGCGACTACCGCTCCATCGAGCGCGACACCGGGATCGTCCCCGAAGTGGACCAGGCCACCGGCGCGCGCATTTTCGTGAACCGCGTGTACAACTGGATGTTCTGCGGGCTCATGGTCACTACGGCCCTCGCGTGGGCCGTCGCGCAATACGCCGCCACGGGCGAATCCGCGGCGCGCGCGATGGCGGGGCTCTTCATCCCGTGCGCCATCGTCGAACTGATCCTCGTCATCGTCCTCTCGGCGGCGATCCGGAAGCTCTCGGTCGCAGCTGCCGGCGTGATGTTCATCGCGTACTCCGCCCTGAACGGCGTTACGTTCAGCGCGGTCCTCCTGCAATACACGCAGACCAGCATCTTCCTGGCGTTCGGGTCCTGCGCGCTCATGTTCGCCGCCACCAGCACGTTCGGCTACATGACCGGCATGAAGCTCGACACGGTCGGCTCCTACTGCTTCATGGGGCTGATCGGCCTCATCATCGCCTCGCTCGTGAATTTCTTCCTGCACAGCGAAGTGCTCGACTACATCATAAGCTACGTCGGCGTCGCGGTCTTCGTCGGGCTCACCGCCTGGGATACGCAGAAAGTCCGCATGGTCGGCGAACAGGCGGGCGAGGAGGCGCAGTCCGACGACATGCGCAAGGTGGCGATCGTCTTCGCCCTGCAGCTTTACCTCGACTTCATCAACCTCTTCCTTTATCTGCTCCGTATCTTCGGGCGCAGACGCTGACGCCTGAAACCTGAAGTCAAAACCAGCTCAGCTCCCCCCGTGGCCGACCTCTGCCGATCTTTCCCGCCGAGCGAACCCGCCGACGCGCGCGTCCTGATCCTCGGCTCCATGCCCGGCGGCGAATCGCTCCGCCGGCAGCAATACTACGCGTTCCCGCACAACGTCTTCTGGCGCATCGCGGGGACGCTGTTTCATTTCCCGTATGATGCGCCCTACGAGGAACGCCTTGCGAGGTTGCGCGAAGCGGGTGTGGCGCTGTGGGACGTGCTGAGCGAATGCGAACGCGAGGGCAGCCTCGACACCGCCATCCGGTCGCCGAATCCGAACGACATCCCCGGTTTATTGGCGCGGCAGCCTCATATCGAGCTCATCTGCTGCAACGGCTCCGCGGCGTTCAACTGTCTTCATAGATTCTTCCCGAAGCTCCCGGTCCCGGCGGTGCGCATGATCTCGACCAGCCCGGCTGCCGCCCGCTACACGTACGAACAGAAGCTCGCGGCATGGCGGGACGTGCTGGGACCGTATTTGCCCAACAAATAATCTTTCAGCCGCCCCGAATCTCAATGGCCCCTGCGGGGCAGTTCTCGGCGCAGAGTCCGCAGCCCACGCACGCGTCAGCGTTCACACGCGGGAGACCGTCGACCATTTCGATCGCGGAGAGGGGGCACTCCTCGGCACAGAGACCGCAGCCGAAGCATTCCTGCGTGTTCACGACCGCGACCGGCTTGGCGGGGGCGTCATTGGGCTTTTCGGCATCGGCGGGCTTTTCGGCTTCATTCGCTTTTTCCGCTTCAGCGGGCTTCTTTTCGGGGTCTTCCGCATAGTGTTGAACTTCGGACGGCTTCACGAGGATCTGTTCGACGACGCCCGAAACCGTGATCGCCGGGCCGTCCGGCAGCGGGCAGACGTTCTGGCATACGCCGCAGCCGATGCAGGAGAAAAGGTTCACGGAGGCGACCTTCCGGCTGTGATCGACCGGCACCGAACGTACGACCGGACGGCTCGCTCCGTACCACGCTGATCCTGCCGGGTTCGGTTTCGCGTGGTCGGCGGGGAAGACAACTGTCATCATCTGAATCGCATGCGCGGGGCAATTCGAGGCGCAGATGCCGCAGCCCACGCACGCGCCGTAATCCGTGGACGCCGTGCCGATGCGCGTGAGCTGTTTCGCCTCAAGCGAGAGCGGCAGAAGCGCGCCCGCCGGGCAAACGTTCGAACAGTGATTGCAGGTGTAGACGCACGACCCGCGCGAATAGTCCACCACGGGCTGCATGAACCCCTCCAGACCGTACTGCGTGACCGACGGGACCAGCACATGCCCCTCGCATTCGCGGATGCAGATGCCGCAGCCCACGCATTTCTCATGGAACCGTTTGGCGCTGCCCGCGCCCGGCGGCATGGCGGGCCAGGCGGATGAAGACGGACGCGGCATCGTATTTTCGAGCTTGCGGACGAGCATGTAAGCGCCCGCCCCGGCCACGACTCCCCCCGCCGCGCCGATGAAATGCCGCCGGGAGAGGCTGAATGCGGCCATCTTCGGGCGTTTTTCGAGCGTCACGCCGCCGCGTTTGCACGCCCCGATGCAGTTGAAGCACATCACGCAGTTTTCGGTCAGCACGCTCTTCGCCTTCGCATTGATCGCACCGCCCTTGCAAGCCGCCTCGCACATGCCGCAGCACACGCACATCTCCTGCGACAGCGCGATCCGGTACAGAGGCTTCCGTCCGATCAGCGACAGCACCGCCCCGACCGGGCACAGCGTATTGCAGTAAATCCTGCCGCGCCAAGCCGCGAGCGCCGCCACGACGAGGAAGATCCCGAGCGAAAAGGCGAACGCCGCAGCGGGCGGGATCACGGACTCGTACCAGCCCGGAGAGCCGGGGCCATGAGCCACCTTGAAATGCGCCAGGAAACCATTCTCCGCCACGCCCTGCGCACCACGCGCCAGAAGCTCCAGGATCAAGTTGAAAAACTTCAGAAACACGTTCGAGACGATGGTGAAGAAGTTGGACGACGGCAGCAGGGCGACGAGCGGGAGCATCACGCCTGCCGCGCCCAGGATCAGCACGAACAGAAACACGCCGTATTTCACCGGGCGGGTGTCGAGGAAACGGTAGCGGCTCCACTTCCATTTCTTCTGATTCCAGTGCGTGAGGAACGCGATGCCGTCCTGAAGGATCCCGAGCGGACACAGGACCGAGCAGTAAATGCGCCCGAAAACGAGGGTGACGGCCGCGATCAGGACGACGGCGGCGAGCGTATCGACAAAAAAGACGGACGTCAGGCTCAAAAGTCCGGGTGCGAACTGCGTCACCAGGACCGCATTCAGTTGCTGAACGCCGATCCCCACGCCGAAGAACAAAGCGAACATGATGGCCGCGACGGCGATGCGGATGGTCTTCAGGTTTTTCTGCTTCATGAGCGTACCTCGTTTTTCTCCGCGCCGCCGGAGCGGTCGGGTTTCTTGTAGTGCGAGAATATCAGGATGCTGAGTTCATAGAAGAGGCAGCAGGGCAGCGCGAGCGCGATCTGGCTGACCACGTCGGGCGGGGTCAGGAATCCCGCCAAAATCAGGATGCCGACGATCACGACGGGGCGGCGTTTCCGCAGGGATGCCACATCGACGATGCCGAGCGTGAGGAGCGTGAAGAGCACGACCGGGAACTGGAAGACCAGCGCGCCCGCGATCACCAGGATGAGCAGCATCGAAATGAAGCTGTCCACCCCGATCACGGCGTCCATGTTCGGCCCGGAGAACGACTGCGAGAACGCGATCACGCACGGCATCAGCAGAAAATACGCCGACGCCGCGCCGACGCAGGAAAGCAGATACGACGACAGCACGAGCGGGCGGATGAACTTCTTTTCGTGGTCGAGCAGGGCAGGGGCCACGAACTGCCACAGGTAGAAGAGCGAAAAGGGCAGGGACATCGCCGCCGCGAGCGTCAGCATGAGCTTGATCATGACGAAGAACGGCTCCAGCAGCGTGAAGTAGTGGATGGTGAAGCCGCCGGGCACGGCGTGGCTCAGCAGGTAGTTCAGGAGCGGCGAGGCGAGAAACCAGCCGGGAATGCAGAACACGATATACGTCGCGATCATCTTCAGGAGCATCGCGCGCAGGGCGTCGATGTGCTCCAGCACGTCGTTTTTCTGTTCGGGGTCGGCCATCGTCGCACCGGATTCCTTCCCGCGAGGGGGAAACGGACCTCCGCGCAGGTCAGGACTTGGCGGAGCCGGAGTCCCCGGCATCCTTCGCGGCGTCGGCTTTCGCCGGGGCGGACGGATCGGATTCGATGGCGTCCTTCACGTCCTCGGCGGGCTTGTTCACCTCGGCGAGGAAATCCTCCTTGGCCTTCTTGTATTCCTGGGAGGCGCGGCCGAGGGAACGCGCGAGTTCCGGGATCTTCTTCGCCCCGAAAAGCAGGACGACGACGAGGATGATCAATGCGATTTCCATAGGGCCAAGATGCATGGGAAAACCTCCAAAAAGCAGGTGAATTGTGTGCGGGAGTCGGGGACGGATGCGGGCAAAACCGGACGAAAAAACGGAGCCGCGCGCGTCCGCCTGTCCTTAATTTACATCCCGCCGGACATTTTTCAAGTGGTTCCGGAAAAAAATACCGCGCTTTTTCGGCGTTCCGGCAAGATAATGCCCGAATAAGGAAAGATCAATCCGCGAGAGGACAGTTAGTTGTCGGAACCGTTTTCGCCGCCATCTTCTTCGTTCACAACCCGGAGAATGTCCTTCAGCTGCGGATATAACACCGGAATATCATTCTTCGCCGTATCCCACAGTTCGGAATACTTGATCTTGACGTAGTCATGGATCAGGGCGTTCCGGAGAGCCGTCGCAACTCTCCACGGGACATCCGGATATCGGTCTTTCAACTCGTCCGAAAGCCGATTGGCCGCTTCTCCCAAAATTTCAAAGTAACGGGCGACAGCGGCTTTCTTCTCATCCGAATTGTCATAGACGGTGTAATCGACGTCCGTAAAGCGCATAATCTTTTCGCATGCGTCGATCATGTGTTCCAGACGGGCGATGTCACGGTTCACAGCGGCACCATTTCCTTCCGGACCTGATTCGCGAAGGAATCCACGCCCAACGCGCCCATGGACACCACATCGACCGGTTTTTTCAGAAAATCGGCCCATTCAAGCTCAAGACGCATGTGGTCAAATGCGGAGGCGCCGTTGAACTCGACGACAAAATCGATGTCGCTGTCAGGAGTCTCTTCCCTGCGGGCGCAGGAACCGAACACATAAACCTTTCCGGCTTTGTGCTTTCTGGCAATCTCATAAAGCTCGCCTCTCAGATTGCGGAGCCTGTCAAGCTGGCACATGGTCTGTCTCCTGCGTTGTGAACGTTTCTCCGGTTATAATTTACGACAGAGTCGGCGAAAAGTCAAATCGTTTTCGGAAATAAGCGGTCCTGATACGCTTGCAGTGTGCGCGAGCGGAGCCGCGCACTATTTGTCACTGCTTGCAGTGCCCCATTTTTTCATCAACGCGTTGTATTCGGCCTGGCTGAGCGTGATGACGCCGCCGTGACGGAACCGGTACGGAAACTCCAGGCCGCGTTCGGACGGCGCGAAATCGCCCTTGGAGAGGTCGTCGCAGAAGAACGCCTTGTAGCCCTGGCCGCGCGAATAGTAGTCGATGATCATGCACCAGCGGCCGTCCGCCATGCGGAAGCACTCCGGACCCTCGTAGCCCACGAAGTTCTTCACGGGGAATCCGGGCACGGGCTTCCATTCGCCTTCGAGCGTGTCGGAGACCTCAAGAATGATGGATTTCTGCGTCTCGTCCTTGGAGAAGCGGTAGAGCTTGCCGCCCTCGGACACGATGTCGGTGTCGATGATGTCGTTCGGCTTCTCGATGTAGAGTTTTGCCGGGGTGAACGTCTTGAAATCCTTCGTGCGGGCGGAGTAGATGCGCTGGCGGTTCGAGCCGTTCAGCGTCTCGCGCGACGCCCAGAAAACGAAGAACTCCTTCTTGTCGGCGTCCCAGAACGCTTCCGGCGCCCATGTGCAGCCCGCGTTCGGCACGGCGACCTCCACGCGGCGCGGCTCGCTCCAGTTCACCATGTCTTTTGATTCCCACACGATGATCGCCTTGCTGCCGGCGCGCTGGGCGCGTCCCCAGTCGCCGTTGCGCCCGATGCACAGGTCGGTCGCGATCAGGTAGATCGTGCCGTTGTCGGGATTGCGGACCACGTACGGATCGCGCACGCCGCCTTCGCCGAGGTTGCTCTGAAGCACGGACTTGCCGTCGTTCAGCGGCTGCCACTTCGCGCCGTCCTTGCTGATGGCGAAGAAGATCTGCTCCCATTCGTTCGAGCGTTCGCCGCGGAAGTGGGCGAAGAGGTAGCCCGCAGTCTTGCCGTCGTCCGCTTTCGCGGGCTTCGCGGCGTCGGTTTTCGAAGTCGCGGCGGGCGCGGGCTCGGCGAGCGGGGCAGGCAGCTTCCAGGTCTTCTGATACTTCGCAACGGGCTTTCCGCCTTCCCACTCGAGCGGGAGCCAGATGTACTGGCTGGTCATCAGGTTCTGCGGCTTCCAGCTGTCCAGCATCACCACGCGCACTTCCTTGCCGTCCTTGTCCGGCACGGCGAAACTGTGCGCCGTCTGCCCTTCGTACGTGCGGTCCGCGCCCTGTCCGACCGCGAAGTTGCCGAGCTCGCGCCACGGTCCGGTGATCTTGTCGGCGACCGCGGTGCGTCCGGGGTTCGGGGTCCAGCCGGTGCAGTGCGAACCGAGCAAATAATACTTGCCGTCGTGGCGGAACACGACCGGCGCTTCGTAGGATTTGCCTTCGAGGATGCGCCACCAGCGCCCGGTGAATCCGGTGTACTCGTCGTTCAGCTCCACGATGTGCATGGTCTGGTTGTTTTCCGAGGCGCAGAAGAGGTACGCCTTGCCGTCGTCGTCCACGAACACGGTCATGTCGCGGCTTTCCTGCCCGGACTGGTAGTTCTCGACGAGGCGCGCGTACTGGCGGTCGTAGGTCTGCGACTTCCCCTCGGCGTAGTCCTTCAGTCCGGCGGGCATGTCGGCAGGCCAGGTGGCGGGGGCGGTGCGGCCGCTGTAGAGGTGCTTGAAGGGACCGGTCGGCGTGTCGGCGATGCCGCAGCCCACGAACGCGGAGTTGTAGTTGCCGCCGGATTCCTGATGGAACCACAGCACGTATTTCTTCGTTTTGGCGTTGTAGACCACTTTCGGACGCTCGATATTGGCGCCGAACGAACCGAACGAGAAACCGCGGCGTCCGCCACCCTGACCCTGCTGTCCCTGAGTCTGCATGGTGGCGGAATCGAACGCCAGCCCCTCGTCCTTCCAGTTGTAGAGGTCCTTCGAGCTGTAGACATGCACGCCGGTCTTCCGGTCGCGCATGCGGTGTTCGCCATACCAGTAGTAGGTGTCGCCGACTTTCAGCATGCAGCCGCCGTGCGCGCTGATGTGCGCGCCGTTGTTGTCCGGCCAGACCGTGGCGTGGTTTGTGAACTCGCTCAGCTTGGCGGGGGCGCCGTTCTGTGCGGACGCGGTGAAGGATGCGGCGCAGACTGCCGCGGCGGCGCAGACCGCGAACCGGGTGAAGAGAGTGCGGAAAAACATGGCAAAAACTCCTTGTTGCGAGGGGTGGAACTGTCAAAAACTGAACTATTGCCATAACTTACATTCCGTCAGGCGAAAAAACAAGCCGGTTTTCCGTATTTTTTAGAAAATTTATTTCCGGGGTCCTTGTTTTTTGCAGTTGGAAACGGTATTGTAAAAGGGCGATCATTTCACCGGAGAAAGGACCAGGCGAATGAAACCGATGCGAAATCTTATACTGTTTCTCGCGTTCCTTGCCGTCTGCCTGTGCGGGACGGGGTGCATGGTGTGTTCCAAGGCGTCGATGAAATGGACGGGCAGAAGAGAGGTCCGGTTCAGGAACATCGATTATGCACTGTCTCCGGACAGAAAAGAGCTCATCCTGACCTATGACCGCGAGAAAAGATGGTATGGCATTCCGCTGGCATGGATATGCCCCGAGTTATTGCGGGACGATCCGCCGGCCCTGACATCCGTTCAATCGTTCGAAAAACGCTTTCCCCTCGACCCCATGCCGGACGATCTGGTGAAGAAATACGTGGATGTCGTGGTCGATCCCGCCGCACCGAAGAAACGCTGCTCCTTCGGCTGGACGGAGATGCCGTATTTCAGGGATCATTTTCTGCAATATGTCGTGAGGCCGAACGATCCCTTCAAGGATTTCAAGACGTATGAAGATTATCTGAAGGTCTGGCCGACTTTTTTATACAAGGTGACGGTTCACCCGGACGAGCTTCCGGCCCTCTCCGAAAGCTGGGCCCAATACGCGCCGTGCCCGATGATCCCCTATGACCGCGAGGGAGACCGCTACGTCTATATTTCCCCGATGGAAAACGGGTGGTACGGGGTCGATTATCCGCCCCGGGAAGACTATTCCGGGTACGACAGAAAGGAGAGTCTGGTCATGAAGGCCGATGTCTTCGACTGGAGCTGGAAAGTGATCTGGCTTCCGACCGGACTCGTCGCGGACGTGTTGCTGCTGCCGGTGTCGATTCCACTCTATTGTCTCGGGCGCATGCTTGATGATGCGTACGGTTCGCACAGAACCAGCATTTGGCAGGACATGCAGTTCTGGAGCGACATCTACCGCTGACGGGGGAGGACAAGAAAGATGAAAACAATGGGAAATATCATGTTGTGTCTTTCTTTCCTCACTGTCTGCCTGTGCGGGACGGGCTGCTTCACCCAGGCTACCCTGAACAACCTCGGAGAGACGTGATGGCGTTACTCAACGTACAGCACCGCGCTTTCTCCGGATGAAAGCGAAGTCATCATCAAATACAGAAAGCATACTGAGCACGCCGGGATTCAGGGATTGCTGGCCGTTCCTGACCGCGTGGCATGTCACATGGGACACGAACAGCTTTGTGGAGGAACGCTTTCCTTTCGAGAAACCCGACGGCGAGGATTTACCCGAATAAAGATATGAAAAAACCGCTCGGACGAGGTGTCCGGGCGGTTTTCGTATGAACAGCCTGTTGAACGGAAATCCGAAAAATGGAAATCTGTTGAACAGAGCCTGTCAGGCTTACCGGGCGTAGTATTCGACCACGCGCATGGATTCGACGGAGAACGGGATGGCGTCGATGGTGGGAAGGCTGACGAGCTTGATCTTGAGCTGTTCCTTGTCGACCTCGAAATAAGCAGGGGCGTCGATGGCGACGGCCTTCGCGACTTCGGCGATCTTCGGGGACTTTTCGGCGTTGATGGAGATGACCTGGCCGGGCTTCACGATGTAGGAGGCGCGGTCGACGATCTTGCCGTCAACGAGGATATGACGATGGCTGACAAACTGCTTGGCCGCGAAGATGGTGGGCGCGAAACCGGCGTGGTAGACGATGCTGTCGAGACGGGTTTCGATGCGCTGCATCATGATCTCGTTGGTCTTGCCTTCAATGCGCTTGGCATAGAGGTAGATCGCGCGGAGCTGGCTTTCGGTGAGCGCGTAGTGAGCTCTGAGTTTCTGCTTTTCGAGCAGCATTTCGCCGTAGGCCGTGAGTTTTTTGCGGTGCGCGTTCTTGCCCTGGAGACCGGCGGCGTAGGTGCGGGCGCGGCCCTTCACGGTGGGGCAGTTCGGCATGTTCCAGATGCAGTAGCCGATGCGGCGGCAGATTTTGTGTTTCGCTTGACCTTGTTTCATCCCTTGTGTCCTTTCTGAAAAGGTGTTGATATCACGGCACGGCCGGCGTCAAGCTCCAGTGTCCCGGGGGCCTTCCGCGCCAAAGACGAATCATATAATATACTGCATCCGCAGGAAAAATCAAATAAAAAACGCGAAAAAAGAAACGCCGCGCCCTCATTTGAGCTGAAGAAAAACGCTTACGCGGGGTGTGAATCGTAATCCCGGCGTTTGTTCGAACCCCTGCAATTGCAGTAGGAATTCTCGGACGGCAGCCGCCGAAACGGCGTGTGCCGGGCCTGTTCGATGTTATATCCTGCATCCTGCCGACGGAAAAACGGGAAAAGACAAAGAATCATTGAAAGAAACCTGAAAACGAGCTTGCTTTTTCCCGAAACGCGTATAGATTAAGTGAATTAAGACGACGAAAGCCGGTTTTTCCGGCGCGTTCGCGAAACGATCCGGGCAAACCGGTCCGCACGCAAACAAGGACGGGATTCATGAGACAAACGCGAAAACTGAAGATATGGGGACTCGGGATCTTCCTGACGGTCCTGATGTTCACCACCGTCTTTTCCCAGGAACAGTCTGTTTCCGCCGCCGGAGCGGGGAGCGCCGCCATCGAAACCGCGGCCGCCGACAATCCTGCCGCGAAACAGCAACCCGCCGCTCCCGGCAATGCGTCGGACGCGAGCCTCGGACAGAAAAAAAGGCCGGCCAATCTTTCCGAACTGACCGCCTTCGTCAGGGATTCCATGAAGAAGCATCCCGTTACGACCAACCTGTGCCTTGCGGGGGCGCTGCTCGCCATCATTCTGATCAATCTTGCCATACGGCAGGTCTTCCTGTACGGGCTGAGAACCGTGTTCCAGCGGATCCCGATGCAGAACGCCGAGTACAAAAAACAGTTGTACGCGACCGCCTCGCGTCTGGCGTTCATCGTGCCGATCGTGGTGGTGTACCTGATCCTGGAGGCGGTGAACGTCAATCCGGAAAACCTGCTGTTCACCCGCAAGATCTGCATGGTGCTCACGCTCATCTGCGCGGTGGCCGCGTCGATCAGCCTTCTGAACATCCTGGACATCTGGTACCGGAGCCATTCGAACACGCACGACCACACGATCAAGGGCGGCGTCCAGCTGATCCAGCTGTTCGCCGTGCTGGTGGCGATCATCATGATCGCGTCCATTCTGATGAACAAGAGCCCGGTCATGCTGCTGTCGGGCCTCGGCGCGGTGGCGGCGGTGCTGATCCTGATCTTCCAGGACACGATCCTGGCGCTGGTCTCCGGGATCCAGCTCAGCACGAACCACATGATCCGGCTCGGCGACTGGATCGAGCTGCCGTCGGAGAACGTGGACGGCGTAATCGTGGACATCGCACTGCATACGGTGAAGGTGCAGAACTGGGACATGACCATCGTGACCGTGCCGACGCGGAAACTGACCGTGGAGACGTTCATCAACTGGCGCGGCATCTACGAGGCGGGCGGCCGCCGCATCAAGCGCGCGCTGAACATCGACATGCGGAGCGTCCGGTTCCTGAACGACGAGGAGATCGAGCGTCTGAAGGATTTCGTGCTGCTGGACGACTATCTGAACGAAAAGCGGCAGGAGATCGAGGCATGGAACCACAACATCGAGGTGAAGGGCGCGAAGCCCGTCAACGGCCGCCGCATCACCAACATCGGCACGTTCCGCATCTACGTCGAAAAATATCTGCGTTCACTGAAAACGGTCAACCCGAATCTGACGATTCTGGTGCGCCAGCTCCAGCCGGACGACACCGGACTGCCGATCGAAGTGTACTGCTTCGCTAATACGACCGACTGGTATACCTACGAAAAGATCCAGGCGGACATCTTCGACCATCTGCTGGCGATCCTGCCAGTGTTCGATCTGAGGGTGTTCCAGCGGAGCAGCGACATCTTCCAGGATATGGGGCTCCTGCGGCATCTGGCCGCCGGCGTGCTTCAGGAGGGAAAAAAACGCGAGGCGCCGTTCTGCGGCGACTCGGAAAACGGGAAGAAATAACCTTCATCCGTGTGCGCAAACGTGACGGCAATTTCCCGTTTCGTCCGTAGGGGCTATCTGTTGCCCCGAGGACGGGAGGCTTGACTCGCTGCCCGGCCTGATGCCGGAATTCTATCCGTTTTCGTCAGCAGGACGAGGACTGTTTGTTCGGAGAAATCTTCTTCCGGAAACCGAATTTTCTCTCTTCTTTCTGGCTTGGAAACAGAAAATACAGTCGAAAGAACAGGTCGGACAGCCATCTCATGGACGGATGGACGACAAATACGCGCACCCAGAATCCGGCTATGCGTTGGGAAAGAGACCCGGATCTTAAAATGCTGCGGTGGAAATCAAACCCGTCAGCAAAAATGATTTCAAGTGTTTCAATGCGTTTCTCTTTGGAAACGTGTTTTCTCGTCCATGCGGAAAACCATCTGTGGTTCATTCGGGAAAGCCACTGGCGAACCCAGCACGGCGTTACGCGTGGATCGAAGTCCGGCCTCTTTGAGATTCGGCTGTAGAAACTGAGCAGGGATTCGGTGATGATCGCCCAGTCCTTCAGAAAATAATCCGCGCCTTTCGCCTTGGTTTGTACGGAGCCAGTGCGGATACGGTAGAGATAGAAAGGTTCGTGGAGCGGGACGACGCGTTTAGCCAAATAAAGCGCACGCGGAGAGAACTCGCTGTCCTGATGCCGCAGCCCGCGGATGCACTTGAGCTCATTTTCCACAAGGAATTCCCGCCGGAAGACGGTCATCTGGAGCATCGGGCAGAAAGTGCCGTGCCATTGCTTTTCCAGATACAATGTCGCTTCCACGCCGGTCATCTCCGCGGGAGCGTCCATGCGGTAATTATCGCGGATCTCGTCCGGACTGTTGTCTATTTCATTGCGGGTAACGATCACGCATGGATACTGGTCCGCGCCGGGATTGGCGCTGATCTTTTCGTGGAGTCGTTCGAGGCATCCGTCCGCGATCGTGTCGTCTCCGTCCAGGAAGATCAAATACTCGCCGGCAGCGTTGTCGATGCCGATGTTCCTTGATTCGGAGCAGGATCCGGTGCGCGGGCCGGTGAAGATCCTGAAGCGGGGATCACCGGCGGTAATTCTCCTGATAATTTCCTCTGTTTTATCCTCGGACGTTTCGATCGTGATCAGGCACTCCCAGTCCTGAAACGTCTGGCCGAGGACGGATCGCAGGCATTCTTCGACGTACTGTTCGACGTCGCAGCATGGGATGATGATGGAAAAGAACGGATTCATGGATGCTCGGCTGTATTTTATATTATGGAAAATGGGAGGCGGTTGGCGCCGCCGATCCATGAAGGAGAAACCTCGTAGTAGATTGAAACGCGTTTCATTTTTGCAAAAAGCCAGCCCGGATTGCGGAGGATAAGACCTGAATTGCCCTAAAATAAATATAGCACATTTTGCCGGAAAGTCAAGCGGACGAGCGGTTTTTTCCTGAGACCGAAAGGCGGGCGAAAGCGTGCGGACCCGTTCGGTCAGAGTCAGCCGTATTTGAGTTTCGGCGAGAAGGTGTACTGGGAGGCGTCGATGCGACTGAATTCCGGATCGACGACGAGGACTTTGGAAAGCACCTCCGTGCAGCGTCCGCAGTGCGTGCAGCTGGTGGCGCACTTTCCGCCGATGCCGCTTTCCGCCCAGTCCGCCGGGAATTTCTTGTTGTCGAGGATGTACGGGCGGAAGAAGAACGTGTAGACCGGGTCGAGCAGACGGAGCAGATTGCCGTCGTAGCTGCGTTCGCAGTAGGCACGGACGATGCGTTCCGGGTCGGGCACGGTGCGGGTCGAGAGCTTGATGACGTCGACCTCGTCCTCGTAAACGTGAAGGTCTTCCGGTCGGATCCAGGAGGAGCGCAGGATCTCCTCGTACTGTTTCTTCATATACATGTTGATGCAGCGGGACGGTTGGATGCCGGTGCGCTTGGTCTCGGCAACGGTCCGGTTCAGGCCGTGCGAATTGAGCGTTTCGTGGAAGAAGTGGAACGGGCAGTTCCGCAGGCAGCTTCCGTTCACGAGCATGCAGAGCTTCTTGCCGTGGTCGCGGGTCCACTTGCGGAAGGCGCGCAATGTAGGCAGGTCGCGCTGGAGGTCGCGGCTGATATAGTAGGAATCGAACATCGGGGCCATGTATTCCATGGAGATGATGCTGTCCACGCGGGCGTTCACGGAGGCGCGGATGTCGATCTTCGGGAAATCGTGCTTGATGATCTGCGCCAGGTAGGGGGAAATGACCGTGACCGTTTCCGGCAGGATGCCGCGCCGGTCCATGTCTGCCAGCGCCCCGATGACGCGGGCGTGCTGTTCCGGCGTGAACGCCTCGTCGCCGTAGCACATGGCGTTGATGAGCAGGTCCAGCGAGAGACCTTTGGAACGCGCCCACCGCATGTCGGCGGTGACGGTTTCCATGGCTTCCGCGGGATCGCCCTGCGTTTTGCGGGCGTTCTTCAGCGTAGGCCAGGAAAAGTAAATCTCCTGGATGTGATCCAGATAGCGTCCCGAGACGTCCTGAAACACAAAGCCGTCGTGGGGATGGAAATGGCCGACCGCGAACTTCTTTTTTGTCTGCCGGGGCTTTTCGTTCATGGGGCGATCCTTTCGATGGGGGAGACTGAGGCTGCCTGGCTTCGGGCGGAAGCCGTCATTCCGGGATGACGAGCGGCTTAAACGGGGCCATGGAATACTTTGGCGGGGGCGGCAGGTTCGGACTGCGCTTGAGTACGAGGTTCAGGACTTCGGTGCATTTGCCGCAGTGGGTGCAGTTGCTCGCGCATTTTCCGGCGATCTTCCCTTCGCTCCATTCTTTCGGGAACGCCTTGTTGACGAAGACATTCGGACGGACCAGGAACGAGAACCCCGGATCCAGAAGCAGAAGCAGATCCCCGTTGAACGAGCGCGAGGTGTATGCTTTCAGGATCAGGTCGGGGCGGTCGGCCTCGCGGGTGGAGAGCTTGAAGACGGAGACATACGGTTCGTACCGGTACAGGTCTTCTGGACGGATCCAGGAAGCGCGGAGGATCTCCTCGTACTGTTTGGACTGTACGATCCCGACGCACAGGGTCGACGGCATGTTGAGTTTCATGATTTCACCCTGGATATGCCGGAAATCATGGGCGAGCAGCGTTTCGTGGAACGTCTGCCACGGGCAGTTGCGCAGACATCCGCTGTTCGCCAGCATGCAGATCTTCTTGCCGTTCTTTTCCCCCCATTCGGCGAACATTTTGACCGTCGGCAGGTCGCGCTGGAGGTCGCGGCAGATGTAGAACGAGTCGAACGTTTCGGCGACGTATTCCATTGCGAGTGTCGAGTTCAGGCGCATGTTGACGGACGCTCTGCGGTCCACGGACGCGTCGAATTTCTTCGTGATCGTCGCGATGTACGGCGACGTGGTCGTGACGATTTCCGGCATGAGCCCGAACGAGGAAAGCTCCTTCAGGTGGCCGAAATATTCTTCCCGCTGCACGGGCGTGAGCGCGGTGTCCCCGTAGCACGTCGCGTTTACAAGCAGGTCGAGGGCAAGCCCTTTCGAGCGGCAGAACTTCAGGTCGTCGACGAGTTTCTTGCGGAGCGGAGCGATATTCTTATCCAGTTCTCGGGCGGAGAGCAGTCCCGGCCACGGGAAATAGACTTCCTTCAGAAACGGCGCATACTCTTCGACGAGGTCGCGGAACGTAAAACCGCCGCGTTTGTCGAAAAAATAACCGAATGCATATTTCCTGCGGGCTTCGATCTCGTGCCGCGTCGGAATCCTGACCGGTTTGTTTGTCAGCTGATAAGTTTGCCAGCTCATGAGTGGAATCCTTGTTGTTTCAATTATGTGTCATGATATGATGTTTGTTTTCAGTCCGCGGTCATTTGTGGCCGGGAGGCGTTTCGATCAGTTCGGGAACTCTCTTTTTCGGAGCCATCAGGAAGCCTTTGTTTGTGAAAGAGAGGGCGGTGGCCCGCAGCTCGTGGTCGACGTCGTACTTCAGCACCTGCTCCAGTATCTGTTCGCATTTGCCGCAGTGTGTACAGTTTTCCGCGCATTTCGCGGCGATTCCTCCGGTCACCCAGTCGGCAGGGAACGATTTGTTGTCGATCCTGTACGGACGGAAGAACGCACCCTGATACGGATCCATCAGGCGGATTAGATTACCGTCGTAGGTCCCGCTCAAATATGCTTCCACGATCTCGAACGGATAGAAGACCTGGCGGGTGGATAGTTTGATTGATTCGAGATCCGGCTCGAAAACATGGACGTCCTCGGGACGGATCCAGGAGCAGCGCAGGAAATCGGCGAGGCGCCTGCTTTTGAAAACGGAGCGGCAGATAAAATCCAGTCCATGAGCATACATTTCGGGGAGAGCTCCAAAGAAATCGTGGGCGTGGAGCGTTTCATGAAAGACCTGCCACGGACAATTCCGCACGCAGCCGCTGTTTACCAGCATGCAGAGTTTTTTGCCGTGGTCTTTGCACCAGGCGGCCAGGTTGCGGAACGTCGGCAAATCCCGCTGGACATCACGGCAAATGTAGTAGGAATCGAACAGCGGTGCGAGGTATTCGAACGCCAGCGTGTTCCGCAGACGCATGCTGACGGAAGCCCGGACCTCGATGTCGGGGAATTTGACCTTGAAAAGCTTTGCGATGTACGGCGACGTGGTCGTGATGATCTCGGGATAAAGTCCCGCCGAGGCAAGACGTTCCACGATGCCGGTGAGCTGGAGCCGCTGCTCCTCCGTGACCGCTTTTTCTCCGTAGCATGTGGCATTCGCCAGCAGATCCAGTTTCATCCCGTGCTTGCGGCAGTATTGCAGATCGGAGATGATGCGTTCCTCTTCATTCTCCTTTTTGAGCCCGGTCGGGCGTCCATTCAGAAGTCCGGGCCATGCGAAATAGACCTCGCGGAGTCTGGGCGCATAGCGTTTTGCCAGTTCATGGAAAGACTTCGGATCGTCCGGTCTCTCCGTCAGGAAGTGACCGACTGCGAACTTGGTCCTCAGGCTGTTTTCTGGATTCGGGGCGGTCATAGGAAGTCTGGGTTGACCTCGAGCCGGTCAGGAACATTGTGTTTCGGGGCCAGCAGGGAGAAATTGTCGTTGAAAGATAATTTTGAGGCGCGGAGTTCATGGTCCAGATCGTATTTCATGACCTGTTCCAGGACCTTTTCGCATCTGCCGCAATGGGTGCAGTTGATCGCGCACAGTCCGCCGATGCCGCTGGTCACCCAGTCGGCGGGGAACGATTTGTTGTCAATGCGGTCAGGACGGAAGAAGAACCCGTGGTACGGGTCCATCAGCCGGAGCAGGTCGCCGTCGTAGGAGCCGTTCATGTACGCCTCCACGATCTCGAACGGATAGCTGACGTGGCGCGTGGAGAGTTTGATCGTTGTGAGCTCCGGTTCGAAGACGTGGACGTCTTCCGGGCGTATCCAGGAGCAGCGCAGGAAATCGGAGAAGCGCTTTGCTCTGAAAACAGTGTGGCAGATGAAGTCGAGCCTCTGCGCGAACATTTCCTGGAAGATGCCGCCGAAGTTGTGGGCCTGAAGCGTTTCGTGGAAGACATGACACGGGCAGTTTCTCATGCAGCCGCTGTTCACGAGCATGCAGAGCTTCTTGCCGTGGGCTTTGCACCAGGCCGCCATATTGTGAAACGTCGGCAGGTCGCGCTGTACGTCGCGGCCGATGTAGAAGGAATCGAACAGGGGCGAGAGGTATTCCAGCGCGATCGTGCTCACGAGTTCCATGTTGACGGAGGCCCGGACTTCGATGTCGGGGAAATTGACCTTGAAGACTTTCGCGATGTACGGCGACGTGGTCGTGACGATCTCGGGGTAAAGGTCCGCCGAGGCGAGGCGTTCCACGATGCCGGTGAGCTGGAGGCGCTGTTCCTCCGTGCATGCCTTTTCCCCGTAGCACGTGGCGTTCGCCAGCAGGTCCAGCTTCATGCCGTGTTCCCGGCAGTATTTCAGGTCGGAGATGATGCGTTCGGCTTCGTGCTCCCGTTTGTGGAGATGGGCGCGACCGTTCAGAAGCCCCGGCCAGGCGAAATAGACCTCGCGAAGCCTGTCCGCATAGCGTCCGGCCAGCTCCCGGAAAGACTTCGGGTCGTCCGGCCGCTCCGTCAGGAAGTGACCGACTGCGAACTTGGTCCTGTGTGTTTTTTCCGTACTCATTTTACCGGGGGGGGCAGTTCATGAAAGGGAAACCTGGTGTCTCAATGTTGCGTTTGCGGCAGCCGTTTTTCCGTCGCGGTCATTTGGACCCCGGCCCCTGGTTGACGGAATATTTCCGTTCGGGGGCCTTCAGGTAGTAGCTATTGGTGAAGGAGAGGGAGGATGCCCGCACTTTATGGTCGACGTCGTATTTCAGCGCGTTCCGCATGATCTCCTCGCATTTGCCGCAGTGCGTGCAGTTTTCCGCGCATTTCGCGGCGATCCCGCTGGTGACCCAGTCGGCGGGGAACGATTTGTTGTCGAGACGGTTCGGGCGGAACGAGAAGCCGTGGTACGGGTCCATCAGGCGGAGCAGGTCGCCGTCGTAGTCGCCGCTCACGTAGGCGGCCACGATCTCATGCGGATATTTTGCCTCGCGGGTGGACAGCTTGATCGTCTCGAGTTCCGGTTCGAATACGTGAATGTCTTCCGGGCGGATCCACGTGCAGCGCATGAATTCGGCGATCTGCCTTTTTTTCATGAAGATGTGGTTGCAGAGCAGCTCGATGTTCTGTTCGACCATTTCCGGAAGGACCGCGGTGAACTTGTGCGAGAGAAGCGTTTCGTGGAAGACCTGCCAGGGGCAGTTCCGCACGCAGCCGCTGTTCGCCAGCATGCAGAGCTTTTTGCCGTGGTCGCGGCACCAGGCGGCCATCGTGTGGAAGGTCGGCAGGTCGCGCTGGACATCGCGGCAGATGTAGTAGGAGTCGTACACCGGCGCGAGGTATTCGAGCGCCAGGGTGTTCCGCAGGCGCATGTTGACGGAGGCGCGGACCTCGATGTCCGGGAAATTGAGTTTGAAGACTTTCGCGATATAGGGCGAGGTGGTGGTGACGATCTCGGGGTACAGTCCGAGTTCGTCAAGATGTTTGATGATCCCGACGATCTGGAGGCGCTGTTCCTTTGTGAAGGATTTCTCTCCGTAGCAGGTCGCGTTTGCCAGGATGTCGAGCTTCATGCCGTGTTCGCGGCAGTATTTCAGGTCGGCCACGATCCGTTCCTCGTCGTCCGGCTGGTCGTAGACCTTGGCGCGGGCGTTCGAGAGCCCCGGCCATGGGAAATAGACTTCGCGGAGTCTGTCGGCGAATTTTTTCGCCAGTTCGGCGAACGACAGCGGATCGTCCGTTTTTTCCGTCAGGAAATGGCCGACGGCGAATTTTGTTCTTTTGTTATTGTCCGTATTCATTGTCTGTAATTTGCGGGAGAACGGAAGACGGTTTCGCTTGATTCGTGGTCGTACACGTGCGTATTTCTTAATATAGCTTAGCTCCGGGATTTGTCAAGCTCATTTCCTGAAAAATACGGAAAACATTCCGGTTTTTAACGAAAGGACGAAACAAAAAACGGTTTTCAGGTCTTTTTTTCAGAAATCCGACATTTCCTGCTTGCAATCCTTTCGTTTTCAGAGTATATTTATAAGTCCCGTAACGTGTTTCGCACTCCTTTATCCCGATGGAAAGGTTTTCAAAATGAAATATTTCATCCTTGCTTTTTGTGCCGCTGTTCTCCTCGCGTTCTCTTCCGCCTGCTCTTTCCTGGCCCGCGGCGAACAGATCGTAGCCGTTACCGTTACGCCCAGCGACGCTCACGTGATCGCCAACGGCGTGGAATATCATACGCTTTCGCCCATGTTCATCGAAGTGCCGACCCGCGATGCGCTGCTCATCACCGCATACAAGCCGGGCTACCGGACGGCATACTACGCCGCCGACAGCCAGCTCAGCTCGACCGGCAAACTCGACGCCCTCGGCGGTATCATCATCCTGCCCGCGTTCGGACTGCTCTCCAACGGCGCATGGAGATTTACCGAGAGCAACATCGTGATCAACCTCCAGCCGCTCCCGGACCCCGAGGAATCCGAGCTTGAACAGGAAGCCACCCGGCGCAGACGTCAGGATGTCGCTCGCGAGCTCAACGATCAGGCAATCGGTCAGTCCGCCGTCCCGCTTACGGATGCCACGGCAAGAAATTCGGACATCCGCACCGTGAACAAGGACGGCGTGTCCGTGGTCAGTCAGGAACCGCTTGACAAGAAAGCGCCCGCGGATCCCGCCGACATTTCCGTCGAGTGATATATATCCGGCGCATTTCCGCCCTGTTTTGATGCCCTTGGCGTTGATGACGTCGAGGGCTCAATGTTTTCCGGGGAGAGATCCCTTTCCCTCGCGGCGGCTTTGCCGTTGATTTCCCCAATATCGGATCATATGACGGGCCATATCGTCCCGTTGCCATGATTCTTCTTGATTCCTGCGGAAAATGAAGTATATTATAGTTTAACTCTTTTTTTGAACCAACGGAGGCCCATGATGCTCACCATACAGGAAATCCGAAAACTCGCCGAACAAAAGATCCTGATCCTGGACGGCGCCATGGGCACGATGCTTCAGGCGGGACATCCGACGGCCGCCGATTTCAACGGCGGCGAATTCGCGTCGCATCCGGTCGCGCTGGCCGGCGACAACGACGTGCTGAACATCACGCGGCCCGACCTGGTGAAGTCCGTGCACCGCGCCTATCTGGAGGCCGGGGCGGACATCATCGAGACCAACACGTTCAACTCGAATTATTTCTCCCAGCTCGACTACGGCCTGCAGGATCGCGTGTACGACCTGGCGTTCGCCGGCACGAAAAACGCCCGCGAGGTCGCCGACGAATTTACGGCACGCGACCCCTCGAAGCCGCGCCTTGTCGCGGGCAGCGTCGGCCCCACCGGACGCACCGCCGGCATGTCGTCCGACGTGGAGGATCCCGCCGCACGCAACGTCACGTTCGACGATCTCGCCGCGACCTATCAGACTGCGATGGAAGCCATGCTGGACGCCGGCGCGGACCTCATTCTGATCGAAACCGTGTTCGACACGCTGAACTGCAAGGCCGCGCTGTTCGCCGCCGAGGACGCCATGGCGTCCCGCGGACGCGACGTTCCCGTCATGGTCTCCGCCACGCTCAGTGACGCCAGTGGCCGCCTTCTCTCCGGCCAGTGCGCCGAAGCGTTCCTTATTTCCGTTTCCCACGCCCGCTGCCTCTTCTCCGTCGGCTTCAACTGTGCCCTCGGCGCGGAGGAACTGCGTCCCCATATTGAGGAAATGGCCGCGAAGTCGCCGTTCCTGGTCAGTGCCCACCCGAACGCCGGACTGCCCGACGTCGAGGGCAAGTACACGCAGACCCCGGACCAGATGGCCGTCGTGATCCGTTCGCTGGCGGATGCCGGACAGCTCAACATCGCGGGCGGCTGCTGCGGCACCACGCCTGCCCATATCGCCGCCATCGCGAAGATCCTGGACGGTGTGAAACCGCGCGTTCCGGCTCCTCAGCCGCGCCTCCTGCGTCTCTCCGGCCTCAACGCCTTCACCGCGTCCCGCGACAAGAATTTCATCAACGTCGGCGAACGCACCAACGTGGCGGGTTCCCGCAAGTTCCTGAAGATCGTCAAGGCCGACGATATGCCCGGCGCAATGGCGATCGCCCGCCACCAGATCGAAAACGGCGCGGCGATCATCGACGTGAACATGGACGATGCCCTGCTCGACGCGCCCGCCGCCATGAAGCGTTTCCTGCTGTACGCCGCGGGCGAACCCGATGTCGCTGCCGTGCCGTTCATGATCGACTCCTCGAACTGGGAAGTCGTCCGCACTGCGCTTCGCTGCGTCCCCGGCCGGAGCATCGTGAACTCGATCTCCCTGAAGGAGGGCGAGGAGCCGTTTCTGGCGAAAGCCCGCGAGATCCGCCGCCTCGGCGCGGCCGTGCTCGTGATGGCGTTCGACGAGAAGGGGCAGGCGGACCGGTTCGAACGCCGCATCGAAACGCTGTCGCGGTCCGTGAAGCTCCTGATCGAAAAGGTCGGGTTTGCCGAGGAGGACATCGTGCTCGACCCGAACGTGTTCGCCGTGGCGACCGGGATCGCCGGGCACGACGACTACGCGGCCGACTTCATTCGCTCGGTCGCCGAGCTCCACAGGCTCTTCCCGCTCTGCGGCATCAGCGGCGGCATCAGCAACGTTTCGTTCTCGTTCCGCGGCAACGACCTCATCCGCGGCGCGATCCACACCGTTTTCCTGAAGCACGCCATCGACGCCGGGCTGACCATGGGCATCGTGAACGCCGCTCAGCTCGGCAATTACGACACGATCGAACCCGAACTCCGTGACGCGGTCGAGGCGGTCGTGCTCAATACTTCGCCTGGCGCGGGCGAACGTCTCCTCGAGCTCGCCGCATCCATGAAGGACGCCGCGGGCGCCGCGAAACCCGATGCCTCCGCCGCCCCGGAATGGCGTTCGCTTCCGCTCGCGGAACGCATCGCCGCCTCGCTCGTGCGCGGAGACGAATCGTTCGTCGACGCCGACATGGCGGAAGCGCTGGCCGCGTACCCCGATCCGATGGCGATCGTCGAGGGGCCGCTCATGGACGGCATGCGGAAGACCGGCGAGCTGTTCGGCGCGGGCAAGATGTTCCTGCCGCAGGTCGTGAAGACCGCCCGCGTGATGAAGCGCGCGGTCGCGGTCCTGATGCCCGTGATCGAGGCCGCGAAGACCGCCTCGTCCGCCTCGTCCGGCCCGGTCGGCGTGTTTGCGACCGTGAAGGGCGACGTGCACGACATCGGCAAGAACATCGTATCAGTCGTGCTCCAGTGCAACAACTGCGTGATCCACGACCTCGGCGTCATGATCCCCGCCAACGAGATCGCCGATGCCGCCGAGCGCGAGCACGCCGATTTCGTCGGGCTCAGCGGCCTTATCACGCCTTCGCTTGAAGAGATGGCGCGCACGGTCGCCGAGTTCGAACGGCGCGGGCTTCGCATCCCGATCCTGGTCGGCGGCGCCGCCACCTCGGCACTGCACACGGCGCTGAAGCTCCAGCCGCTCTATTCCGGCCCCGTCATCCATACCACCGACGCCTCGGATTCCGCGGTCGTGGTGAACACGCTCATGAACCCCGAAAAACGCGGCCCGTACCTCGAATCGCTTCGCCGCACCTACGATGAACTGACCGGAAAAGCAGAAAAACGCACTGCCCCCGAGCTCATCCCCTATGCCGAAGCCTGCAAGAAGGCGAACCGCGAAAACGTATTCTGTCCAGCTCCGGCGCAGTCCGGACTGCATCTGCTCGAATTCCCGGTTTCCGAGCTCGCCGATGTGATTGAATGGGACGCCTTTGCCCGCGCATGGAAAACGCCGTCCGAATCCGCCGGAAATCTGCTCTCCGACGCGAAGAAGCGCCTTGCCGAAGGCTCGTTCAAAGTCCGCGGCGTCTGCGGCGTTTTCCCGACGAAACGCCTTGAAAGCGATTCGTTCGAACTGAACAACGGCTCGATCTCCGCGACCGTGACATTCCCGCGCGCCCAAACCGGCGACTGCCGTTCCCTCGCGGACTTCATCGGCGACTGGCTCGGCATGTTCGTGGTGTCCGTGAGCGTACCGGAAACGCCCGGCGACGACTACGTTTCCCTGCTCGATCGCACACTCGCGAACTTCCTGGCGGACGCCGCCGCGTCGGCCCTTTTCGAATGGATTTCCACCTGTTATTGGGGGTGGCGGAAACCGTCCGATCCGCCGTCCGGCATCGCGCCCGCGCCCGGCTATCCGGTCCTGCCCGACCACAGCCTCAAACGCGAGATATTCCATCTGCTCGACATTCAGGATGATTTCGTGAAACTCACCTCGAATTTCATGATGTCGCCGTCCTCCTCGACCTGCGCGTTCGTGATCCCGGACCCGCGCGCGGATTACCGCGCCGTCGGTCCCATCGGCGACGACCAGCTCGCCGC
>JAEEGG010002562.1_pt1 | contig 46645 bp, 27 predicted proteins | sample 9134161 | NCBI WGS metagenome assembly JAEEGG01 (sample SAMN16246543, study PRJNA631951) | gut metagenome | biome: gut microbiome; feature: rumen; material: CR-attached | host: Bos | place: Iran: Karaj | collected 2018-10 | reverse complement strand
GTCGCATTCCGGGATCAGATAAGAATCCGCCCAGATCGGCATCTTCTGCACGAAAGTGAAAAGACCGAGAGTGAACGCCATCTTGCAGATTGCGTATCCCAGACATACCACCATCACGCCGCGCAAAGCACCGAAAAAAAGACCGAGGATGCGATCGGTTAGATTGATCGAGCCGCTGGTCTTGCGCAAGATTCTGATCAACACCTCGATCAGAATGGTTGAGAGTACGATGGTCACAAAGAACAGAGAGAGAATTGCCACCGGAATTCTCACATTTTCCGGCAGACTGCTCATCATGTCGGATTTTGCCAGACTCTCATAAAAAAGCTTGGCAACGGTAAAGGATGCAAACCATTTAATCAGTGACAGACATTCCTTTACGAAGCCGTAAAACAGACTGAGTGTCATGGAGAGCAGAATCACTCCGATAATAACCCAGTCAAGTGTATTAAAATTTACTTCCATTGAGAAATCCCGCTTACCTGATTGAAGTTAATCCGTTCATATAAGGAACCAGAACATCAGGCACGGTAATGCTTCCGTCTGCCTGCTGATAGTTCTCCATTACGGCAACCAGGGTTCTGCCCACAGCAAGACCTGAACCGTTCAGAGTGTGTACAAGTTCATTCTTACCCTTGGCAACTTTCACACGGGCCTGCATTCTTCTTGCCTGGAAATCAAGGCAGTTGGAGCATGAAGAAATCTCACGGTAGGTATTCTGGGCAGGGATCCACACTTCAAGATCATAGGTCTTGGCTGATGAGAAGCCCATATCTCCGGTACTCAGGGTAATCACACGGTACGGAAGTCCGAGTTTCTGAAGGATATCCTCGGCATCGTGAACCAGACTCTCCAGAGCCTCCCATGATTTACCTGGTTCAACAATCTGAACCATCTCCACCTTGTCGAACTGGTGCATGCGGATCAGACCGCGGGTGTCACGTCCGGCAGAACCGGCTTCAGATCTGAAGCATGGAGTATGAGCGGTAATCTTGATCGGAAGATCCTTAGGATCCAGCACGGTGTTCGCAACCAGATTGGTCAACGGAACTTCAGCGGTCGGGATCAGGGAATAGCGTTTGGTCTGTCCGTCAAGCTCGCAGGTACCGTCAAGATTGGTATGGAACAGATCCTCTTCAAATTTAGGCAGCTGACCGGTACCCTGCAGTGTCTTTGAATTTACAAGATACGGTACGTAGCATTCGGTATAGCCGTGCTCCTGGGTATGAACATCCAGCATGAACTGGGCAAGCGCGCGGTGCAGACGGGCAATCTGGCTCTTCATCACTACAAAACGTGCACCGGTGATATCACGGGCCTTGTCAAAATCAAGCTGCGGACCTGCATTGGCGGTCTTGATCCCTTCACCCAGGGCAACATGATCCTTTACCGGGAAATCAAATTCTCTAGGAGTACCCCAGCGTCTTACCTCAACGTTGAAGGTATCATCCTTTCCTACAGGAACAGACTGATCCGGCAGATTAGGAACGGTAAGGGCGATTTTTTCAATTTCGGCAAGAACCGCATCCTGCTGAGCCTTGATTTCATCGAGTTCTTTTCCGAGTTCACCCACGGATGCCATGATTGCGCTGACATCCTCGCCTTTCTTCTTTGCTTCACCGATGGATTTTGATACCGCATTTCTTTTTGCCTGGAGATCCTGTGTTCTGATCTGCAGTTCCTTGCGGCGGTTTTCAAGAGATTTCAGAGTTTCAACATCAAGTGTGTAGTTGCGTGTAGCCAGTCTTGCGGCAGCTTCCTCAAGATCGGTTCTTAAATATTTAGGGTCTAACATATATCCAGCTAATTTCTTATAAACAGTTATACTTTTAAGTAAAAATCACTGCCGCTATTTTACCAAATCACAGCATATATTTACACTCTAAAAAACAAAATAAAAAAGATCGGGTGCCGGTCACCGGTGAGTCTCCGGGAACGGCACCCGCATAAATACCTGCCTGTCATTTCAGGCATTTTTTACCAATGAAAAAAGCGCTCTGTATTTGCAGTACCCTATTCCATCTGGTTGAGACGTTCTGAAATCTGATCAAACTCGGTATTGAGTGAAGTTGCATAAATTTCATTGATCGCCGGCATGGAGAAGCGGAACAGGGCACGGTAGTCGGCACTGCTCTGATGCACGGCACTGATCAGACTGCTGGCAATGTTCACAGTATTGTACATATTGCGGGCAACCTTGATATTTCGGTCAATATTAGGGCGTTCCTTAAGGATCATGGAACGGTAGGTTGTCAGGATCTCCTTGTACTTCTTGGCGATTACCACCGTTCTGGTGTTGAGTTTCACATTGGACAGCAGCACCTTGTCGGTACTGAACCCAGGAATGGCACGGGCCTCCTTGATCGCCTCGTGAGCCTGTTCGATCAGCTTGTCGATCTTTCTGGCATTCTGCTTGAGATCCTCAAGCGCAATATCCTGGGCATGACGGAGCGCCAGTATGGTAACAAGATAGATCGATGCATAACGTTTCACCACCACACTGTCTGAATTCTGCTTCATCTGCTCCTCGATCGAACCGAGCACCTGTTTGAGAGAATCGGTAACAAGCATCATCTGGGAGAGTGTTCTTCCGGAAACTGATGACAGCATGAAATCGAGCTGCTCGGTTTCTATAATGATCCCGTGCTTTTCAAGACTGTCCTGCAGCTTATCCCGCAGTCCGGCGATATTCTTCCGGTTCTGTTCATTTCTTTCGTCAAGTTTCTTCAAATCCTTATCGATTGATTCCTTGGTAGTTGCAAATGGATTCCAGGATGAATCAGGGGCCGAGAAATACTGGGATTTGAGTTCCTCCTTCTTGCGGTTGTTTTTCAGGATGGAATCCTGCAGTTCGAAAACCTCCCTGACAATTCTGCCGGACTCCTTTTCCGTAAGAATATCAATCGCATTCTCGAAAAAACTGTCATAGGAATGGAACAGCGACCAGCCGTAGTCATCACGATCCTTGAGCAGAGCCTCGTCATTACTGCCGGAAAGTTCCGCAATCCCGCGCCAGAGGTTCTTGAAATCTTCGCTCAGGATCTCAAGATCAAGAGCTCCCGACGGAAATGACAAGAATAGAGTCAGAACAGCAGCGCATACTGCAGAAGGAATTTTTTTAAGCATGAAATTGTCCCTAAAAAAACAAAACTGCCTAATTATAAGTGAAAAAAGCAGCCAAGATCATTAACTTTTTTCATCAGTGCTGCACTCTGCAGAACCATGCAGTTATTCAGATTTTTCTTCGGATTTATCTTCTGGCTTTATTTCTTTTTCACGATCAATAAACCCGCGTAGCAGCGATCCCATCTCGTAAATCAGATGGTGATTTTCGTATTCCACATATGAGGTTGACAGCCGGTGCAGTTCACCGTTTTCAACATATTTGCAGACATATTCGCCTCCGGCCATGCCGTTCGCCCGGCCGCCCTCGAGGGATGTAAGTTTCTTCTCAGCTGCGAATTTCAGAACTGCATCGTAGGCATCACGGCTGCTCATATAGCCGCGGTGATATTCCGAATGTATTCCGGGGCTCTGACTGTAGGTGTGGATCTGATACTGTCCGGTTGCCTCATCAAGATACAGCACCACTTCATCATGACCGTCCCCCACCGCCGTAGCTATGGTTTTGGCACAGCAGTCAACCAGCAGTTTCAAACCCTTGTCCGGAGGTCCCGGCGGTGCCGGCTCCTGCTTTACAGACGGAGAGACAACTACAGGTTTCGGGGATGGAAAATCATGCTGATGGGTATCCGGGATCCTGCAGCTGTCAGGTTTCATGGTACACCATTCCTGCGCCTTTTTCAGTTCCACCCCGCACTCGGAACAGAACCTGCCCTGTCCCTTAACCTCTGCACCGCAAAACGGGCAGAACAGGATCTCACCTTTCTGATCTGTCTGCATATCTGTATCTCCAGCCTGTTCTGTAATACCTGACGGTTCCGCTGAATAAACGGGAAAGAAAAAAGCCGGACCTACAGAAAACACTGCAGTCAGCAATAGATTTGGAAATCTGTTCACACCATTCTCCCGTGCCGGTTTGTCAATTGAATACGTTATGCATGCGATCTGTGCATGCATCGATACAGGATTTATAACATTGAAATGTTTCTGATACAGTTAAACAGATCAAACACATACAAAAAAAATTCCAGTTCTTCCAAGAACAAACAACATCTAGATTAATTTTTCATCAACCTGATAACAACGTAGATCATTCAATGAAAACGGTATAATCAATCCCCCAAAAAGAGGTTAGGATATTCTGGAACAATCCGGGAATGTAAAAAATACAAAAGCCGGCAGTTTGACTGTCGGCTCGAACAGTGATTTATGCGGTAAAAATAAACTAACACTAGTTCCCGATAATTTTTGTGTCTACAACTTTTGTCTGAAATTGCTTAATGCGTAATAAGAATCTTTCATTTTAATTCGCACAGGATGTGATCTTATCCGAACCAATCTCTTTTATTATGTCATTCAGATTTTTGGGCGATGGTATTCAATCTCTGTAGGACACGAAATATTGAAAACAGTTTTGTAAATATGGTTCATAAGCTTTGAACATTCATCTACTATGATTGTTTCGTCATAAATTTTGGATCTATGCTGTTCGAGAATCATAAACAGATCCTCCAGAGTTATTTTGTAGTTCTTCAGTTTTTTGAAGATTAACTTCATTACAACAGTAGCGATAAACGTAATCAGCAGGTGTCCTTAGTTTGGGTCTGTAAATATTTTAATGGGATTGTTTAAAAAATATTCAATAGATGCTAGATATCATCTGTGTCTTATAATTGTTGTGGAGCTAATTGTAGCAACCTTCTTAGGTTGTTTAGAAGTTTGCTTGAGAACATTAGCGAGATCGCTCTAATAAGACGATCCCATTAAAATATTTATTGAGCCATTATCTATTTAGTTACTCTTGATAACCAAGTAACTGACAAATCTTCAATTCTTAAATCAATTTTTAAATTTTCGTTATCTTGCATATCTTTTATGAATGCTTGATTATCCCAAATAAAATAAGGCACCTTTCCACTTGGCACTCCCATACCCTTATACGCATTTGGCATAATTGGAATGTGATCGCCATAAAAAACCATAGATATAGGACTTTCAGAATTATTAAACTCTTGTGTTAATTCCTTAATCATCTTGTCAGCATTGTGTAGATGATTTAAATATACGGACAAGTCATAGTCCATCAATTTCATTTCAGACTCTTGCTTATAAAACATTTTGAATTCCGATTCAGTAATTTTTTCTAAATGCATTGGTCCATGATTTTCCATCGTGATTGCAAAGACAAATATTGGTCTATTAGTCTTCTCTTTTAAAATAGATATTATTTTTTTTGTAACGGCTTCGTCAGCAATATAAGCACCTTGACGATCTGTTGTTTTATTAAAACCTTCTATATCTATAAATTCATCAAATTCCCACTTCTTAAAAATAATATCTCGATAGTAAAACTTCTTATAATAAGGATGAATGCAAACAGTATGGTAGCCTTGCGCTTTCAAAAAATTTACAAATGATTTTAAAGTAAATGATTTGCGAGACATGATCTGATACGGACTAAACTGATGACCTTTCATAACTGAGGGAGAAACACCTGTTAAAAAAGAAAACTCCGTACGAATAGTATTTGCTCCGAATGCAGGAACCGATAATTTACCTTTTTGCCTACTTTGATTACAGATAACATCAAAATTCGCTAATACATCTTCTTTGATATTATTATTCCAATCTCTAGGATCAAAAAAAGATTCACTTTGGATGGCAATTAAATGAGGTAATACTTTATTTTTAGATTTATTTAACGATAAAGACTCAAAATTTGAAATAGGATTTGGTCTTTTTAGATACTCTATAAAATAACACCATAAATAAACCACAAACCCCAAATTATCTAAATCTTCTTTTATGCTAAATTTAACATCCTTACTTTGGTCACTATTTTGTTTTAAGAATAGAACGCAAAATATTAGCCAACAAATTGATAATCCCAATCCATTATCCAATTCAAAACGATTAACAAAGGATAAATCCTTGAAATAGCCAAATATGACTAATGAAGTTCCAATAACAATTCCTAAAACTCCATAAATCCCCAAAAATGGTATGTATAATCTAGGAAATCTAAAAGCATCCGTAAAATAATCGTAATCAGAAAATACTAAGGGCTCTTGAAGATTTTTGTATTTAGCATTATTTACAACAATAAGAATTATTATTAATGATAATAGTAGTAATACAGAAAAAATAACTTTGCCAGTAATTAACAAAAATACGTAATATAAAAATGAAATTATGCATAAATGAATTGAAGCAATTTTTAACCCCCTCAATTTCATATGTGTTTTGGGCACTACTAAAAACTTTTCAAATAACAAAGTTAAACAGCAGGCTATTGCTTGCCCTACTAATATAAAAACGTTGCTATTTAATAATTCAAATATTTGATAATTCATTAATTTTGCCAATAATTTATTCTGTTGTTACTCAATTTTTTATTAAGTACCTAGTATCGAATTAGTTACACATAATTTATTTATATTTATTTCAAAAATGTCTAATCAGAAATACACTCATACACGTTACTTACTAGAGTATTACCATTTTTCTAGATCTCATTAGCTATTTCTTCATTATTCCATATCCAAATAAAGCGGCTATTGGAGCTGCTACACAGTGAGGTAATAGAGACAATGACCAAATACCCAAATTCAGAGGGAATGGAAATGAAATACGAGCTCTATTTTTTTCTAACCCTTTTTTAATAATTTTTGCAGCTTTTTCAGGCTTCATTAAAAAAGGTTTAGGACCAGGCATTGCTCTACACATTGGAGAATCTACATAGCCAGGTAAAATAACATTTATCTTAATACCTTCTGGTTTTAACCAAGCTCTGAGTGAATTTCCATATGAACGTAAAGCTGCTTTTGTAGCACAGTATGTAGGGGTATAGATAAGTCCATAGTAAGAAGCAAGGGAAGACAAAATAGCTATCTGTCCAAATTTTCTCTTTCGCATAGCAGGTAGCACTGCATCTATCAAAGCAATATCAGAAAGTAAATTAACCTCAACCAAGGCCTTGGACTCTTCGAAAGGTTCTCCTTTTAAATCAAGACCAATATTAGTGTTTAAACCAGCATTTACAATTAGTAAATCAATTGGGAAATTTTCATCTTCTGATAAATTCCTTGCCCATAAACGTAATTCTTCAGTTTCTCGCAAATCGATAATTTTGAGTTCTACTGTTGCTCCTTTTGCTTCACAATATTTTTTTACTAATACTAATTTATTTTCCTTTCTACCACACAAGGTCAATAAAACTCCTGGTCCAGCATAAGCAAGAGCTAAAGCTCCGCCAATTTCTCCAGAAGCTCCTGTAATTACAATATGTCTCGATTTATCAGGCAATGTATTATTTTTATGATCAACAGTACCAAGTTCGCTCATAATTGATTCCTATAAAACTTTGTGTTTATGTTCAATTTCTTAATTATTTCTTATTATCAGAATGCTCTAAAATAGATAACCATATAACTATTCCAAAGCCTAAGAAACAAATTGCTCCATATAAAAGAGTCCACCAATTTTTTAAATAGATACTTAAAATGTTCACTACTAATGCATAAACAAAACAAAAAATTTCTAATCCAAATAAATAAAAATTATTTTTTGATTTATTTGCTAAACTTGTTTTGTTTTTAAAGGGAACTTGTATGGAGGATTTTTTATTAGAAAAGCCTTTCTTTTCTGTAGGAGTAAATGAAACTTTTAATCCCAAAATATTTTCGATTAAGGCAGTAAAGTAATAAAGAGATAAAGGTAAATACAACAATATATAACCAACATACTCAAAGAATGATATCGGCGCAGCTTGCTTAATATTACCCTCAAATTTATGAACACTAACGATTGATTCTGAAGCTCTTATATTCGAATCATTCGTTTCTCTTTTTTCTTTTTCATTATCATCAAAGCTTGTCGTTAGATTATTTACACCACTTTTACGATCAATGCGATTTTTGCCAGTTGATAAATTGTTATATCCCCAAAGGATTGTTGTTAATAAAAAAACAGTACAAGTAATATTAAATGTTGTTCCTAATTCATCTGTAACAAAAACAAGTGGAAGCGACAAGAACAACAGTACTACAAATGAAGCTAATAAAAAGGTCTGAGAAATAAGCATAAATACTTTAAATTTTTTACAAAAAGAAAAATCCGAGACTCTTAAAACCTTTGAAGTATACATAAAAGCATTACGAATCAGACCATAGGCCCAACGATGTCTTTGTATGCGAAGTCCTGAAATTCTATTAGGTAATTCCTCTGTGGATATAACATTTTCGGCATAAATATATTGCCACCCATGTAGTTGCGCTCGATAACATAAATCAATATCTTCTGTTAATGTTGTAGAACTAAATCCACCAATTTCATCTAAACAGGATTTTCTCCATATACATGATGAACCAGTAAGAGATGCAAAATCTTGATAATCATTTTGGACATTTAAATTTTCTGAACAATAATTATTACTCTGAGAGTTACTTTGTTTACTTGTAATATCATCCTTGTGGGAAGTCTCTAAAGCTAAAAATCTAGTTATAAAATTTTCTGTTCGATTGTAAAATTCTATAGCAGTTTGCAAAAATCCAACTTTTTCATTTTTGAAATATGGTATTGTATCTTTTAAGAAATTTTGAGGAGGAATACAGTCTGCATCAAAAATTACAATAAAATCACCTTTAGAAAATTTTAATCCGTAGGAAATATTACCCGCTTTAAACCCATTCCTTTCACAAATCGGACGATGATGATAGAAGATTTCCTTATGCACAGGATATTCAAATTGTTGCCCTTGAATCTTATTTATAAAATTATCTACAATTTTTTTAATAACATCTGCATTATCATCAGATGAATCATCTAAAATTAAAATCTCTACTTCGCAATGTTTAGGAACTTCTATTCTATAAACAGCAGAAATTAATTGTTCTACAACTGGCACTTCATTACAAACTGGTAATAAAATTGAGCAAATAGCATGCGATGTATCAGTTTCCCTGTTGTTATAAGTATCAGCATTGGAATTGCTATAATCATTTGCCACAAAAACTAAAGAATGGTTTATACTAGATTTTGATTTCTTCTTATTTTTTCTGTTTTCATTTGAAGAAAAAAACTCATATCCAGTAAATATTGCAAAAAACAATACTAATGAAATTAATATAACTTGTATAGCAATTGAAAAACTGGTAATCATTTATATACTACAAACCCTTCACAAAGTTTTTCAAAAATTGAGTGAAACCTTCACCCATTCCTTTATGCATAATGCCGTATTCAGTAAACGTCTTTAGAAACCTTGTTTATTCCCACAATCTAAACTCATACCAACCATGTTATATGCAATAAAAACAAGTTGAATTATTAAACTTTCAACATTAAGTAAAATTTCTTTTGAGCTAGAAATTTCTACCAATATTATTTTCTTTTTTGATTCCATATTTCGTCAATCTCACAAAGTGATTTTGATATTAAAACCAAGAGAGTTATTTAAAATTTAAGATCTTCTGCTAATTGTTCTAAACGCTTTTCCCAAGAAAAATTTTGCGATACATAAATACTGCCCGCTTGAGCTTTTTCCAAATTTTCTTTACTAGGAGTCAATACCATATTTGGTAATAATTCCATCGCTTCTTCTTTACTGTTAATGACAACACAATAATCTTTAAATAAATTTTCTACAGCCTTTGAATTATTTGTTGCAACAATTCCTCCACACGCAATTATTTCAAGTAATCTGCGTGAACACATCGTCTCAGAATCAATTATAGAATTTACATTTAAAGATACATGGTATTGTCTATACGCATCAGCAGTTTGTTCGTTTGACAACTTGGGTAATACATTGATATTTTTAAATTTGGGGAATTTAAAATCTAAATTTCGAGAAATTCTGTTGCTATTTCTATCAAAAATATCCAATTGCACATCTCTTTCTGCACATACCGAAAATATATCATTCAAAAATAGACGACGTGTATCTAGAATCCTTCGATAATACGATCCTGCAAAACAAATTGCCTTTTTACTAAAATTAAATCCTTTGAAGCAATGAATACGTGGCTGTATAGCCATTTTCAATAAACCAATAAATTGATTACCGACCTTAAATTTCAAACCGTCGGCTAACACACTTGTATTTAATGATGAACTGTCTTTAATGTTCTGTTGTGTATCATTAAAATAATTTTGAAAATTGGTAGAAATTTCTTGAGGTTCTAAACTAAATCTTGAATATAGGTAGTTTTTATAGCGTACAACACTAGAACTATCCGCAGTATATATATAATCACATAATGAAGCAGCTTCTATAAAAGTTTCAAAAAATGCACCATCATCTTTATTCCAAAAAACAGTTGGAATTTTTAAGTCCTGCGCAAGATTTATTAATTTTTTAAAATGCTTTAAATAATTTACATCAAAAATTTTAGGATGCTTAGCAAGTTTATAGCTCCAACTCCAATTAAATCCATGAAACGCCGATTCAATAAAAATAATATCAGGATGCCATTCCTTTAATACTGTGGAATAATTCTTAACTGTTAAACACTTAATTCGACATTCATAAGAAATATTTACTGATGTTAAATAATCAGTTAATAAAGCTACTTTCAAATTTCCAAAACTACTTGTTCCTACTATGTCTTCATTTATTTGTGGATATTTATAGAATAAACATCTTGCAGTTTTAATGAGTGAACCGATCATTTATTCTTTACCCTCTTTTAAACTAAAACATCTTGTACATTTTGAATTTTCATTAAGTGTATTCAGCTGATTTTTGAAATTTGGAAAAATGAAAGGAACAAACATCTTCCATTGTCTATTTTTGATTGCGTATTCTCTTGCTTTAATACCTCTTTTAACTAATTCATCAAGATTTGATAAATGGTTAGCTAAAACCTCTGCAAGATTTTCAAAATTTCCCGATCTAAAAAATATGCACCCAGAATCATTATTTGATAATTCTTCTAAAGATAGCTGCTTTGCTGAACCAACTTTAGATGAACTTTCGAAATTGGAATTAGAAATTGATAACGAATTACTATCTAGTGCTTTATTATTTGTTACGTTATCAACAATGCTTAGTTCATCGACAAATACAGGCAGATCAGGAACAACAACACACTTACCTTTTGCCATTGCTTCAACAAGTTTAATTGGAGGAACAATTTGGCAAACCTCAAACGGTTCTCTTGGAATACAAATTAAAGAACATTCATCTTGTTTATTTTTCGCTTCCAATGGGGATAATCTTCCAAAAAAGGTAACGTTGTTATTTAACCCTAAAGATCTTGCTAATTCCTCTAAAGTATTTCGATACTCGCCATCTCCAATTATATTTAAATGGATATTCATATTTTTTCTGTTAACTAAAATATCCATTGCTTTTAATAAGGTTTGTAATCCTTCATATACAATCAAAGATCCAGCATAACCAATAACTATTTTTGATGTTGCATTTATAAAATTTTCGCTATTTTTTTCATTGTAAACATCACTAGAAAGTGAAGATAAATCTTTTGATAATAAAGCACTTTCGGTATCGCAATCTTCAATAGTAAGGTCACTTTTTTCTTTAGAATTTTCTTCTATAGAGGTATCTGGTTTTAACTTATCTACATCTGCACAATTAGGTAATAGAAATATTTTTTCTTTTGGTATGCCCCAATTTTTTTGAATATATAAAGACAATTGATTCGAAATTACAAAAACCCGATCTGCATGTTTAGCAACAAAAGCCTCTAAATCTAAGCCTAATTTAAAATTATGAGATTTAGCGAACTCTGGTTGGCGTGAAATTCTCGTTAACTCCCACAGCCCTCTCATTTCATACTGAAAGGAAATACCAAGTCTTTTTGCTGCTATTAATGCAGGCAATGCGTTAACATGGTTGGATGCAGCGTGAACACAAGAAATATGGTTTTTTACTATATATTTTTCAAACTCTAAAGAAGCTTCTTCTGCATACAAAGCAGTTAACTTTGAATTTTTAGGTGTTTTTAAATGGTCATAACGAATTCCATCTAAAATATTATAATCTTTACCAGCATCTGGATATACCAAAGAATCTTTTCTGTCCCATGGATACCCAGTTCTTGTCAAAACAAATATTTTCCCATCTAGAAATTTATGATTTGCAGTATTAGATGAAACTTTTTCATAACTATTTGTTGTTTCGATATTTGTTCGAGAAATATCACCTATTGCATTAGCTAATGCTTTTAATATTTCATGCGTTCTAGTGGTATAACCACTAATGTGATATGGTAAACAACTTGCTGGAATATATAAGAAATTTTCTTTCTTTGGTAAAAAATTTCCTAACACTACCCTATTAGTTTTTTGTTTTACAAGTTTATTAAGTTTATAAAATGTAAACCATGAATGGATAAACGAAATTTGCAAAGGTTGGAGAAATTTAAAATTTTTAAGCTTTTTTAAATTAAAAATTTTGATCATTTTATTTCACTCCTTTCTTTTGCACAGTAGATCTATTTTGTGTTACTGGTACATAAATAGTCTTTGACATGTCTTCAATATGGCTAATATCGATTTTTCCTGTGTTTATTAAATCAAGAAGATTTTTGGAATCTATAATGTCAAAATCCTTACTCATACTCTTCAACATTCTTCTGAAACCTTCCATTCTTTTGTCATCTTTATAATATTCGATTCCATTTTCATCCCTATATAAAAATGACCAAGAATGCATTAAACAAACAACAAAATTATCCTTTGGACTAATACTGTAAGGAATAAAGGAGCACCAACGAGGCCTATATCTAACAAGACTACATAATGGATATTGGAATCGAACCCACCAATTATCACTGAATTTAGGAAAGAAATTCTTTTCTGTCACAGGTACTTCAATTATTCCATTAGACCATTTGAATGGTCTTTGCATTGGAGAGGAGTATGGACATTGTCCAAGAGCCATAGCAGCCTGAGTATTATTAAATGACATTGGAATATCTAACTTTTTTAAAGTTTCTAGAGTTACAGAATTCCATCTAAATGAACCCGCTCTGAACGCTAAAATTTTTCGTCCAATTGCATTAGCCAGTTCATCAGAGAAAGTTTTTAATAAGAAAAATTCTTTGTCAGAATTTTTTTCTTCGTAAACATTTAAGAGTTTAGGCTTCCACTCATACGGAGTATCATTCCAATATTCTTTTGGCAAATATTCAGGATGTAAATGCAATTCAACATCTTGACCATATTGTTCAAGCCATCTTGCTATTTCTAACACTTTATTCTTTTCGTTTAATGCTCCACAGATATCAATAAAGAAAACCATACTACCTCCAAATTCAGAGGTAATTGATGCCATTTCCTTTACACCAGCAGTACCATTTTCATGGATACCAAGTATAAGGCGATCAACATGATTATCTTTTGCTCTATTAGGTAGAGCCTCTGTATCAACCGTTAGCATTAAATAGTTAGCCATTTATTATAGTGGTCCTTGTTTTACTACTTATTTTAATTACAACGAATTTATTACTAGTACTTTCTTAACAGTTACATTGCATAAGAATCCATTTCGCTAATAACCACTAAAGAGAAGTTAACGAATTTTTAAAATTTTATTATTCTTGTAACTCTTCAACACGAAATTTCATGCCAATAATATTCAAGCTTTCTGATTCTATTATGGTTCCACTTTTTACCCATTCTGAAGTTGATCCGTCAGACCAAAATACTTTGTATTCTATTTGGTACTTTTTATTGTCAAATGAAAGTTCAAAACCTTGTAATGGTAAACTTTTACCTGTAGTTCCCGCATTTTCTCCTTCTTTTACAAAAGACGTCCATCCATTATTTTTAATCTTAACTTTATACAGTAAATTAAATAGTTTATCCGTTGAACTTAATGAAATAGCCTCAAGATGATTTGATTTTAAAGATGAATTCTGCTCACAACAACCTATATTTTCTTCTTGAAAATAATCTACCCATCCAATATTAGATAAATGAGCTTTAATTTTCATGCAAGGAATTTCCTCACAGTTCAATATTTGTCGTATGTTATTAAATTTTTCAAATGCCGATTTTCTTGTAGACAGGATTTCATCAATCTTGTTTAAAGATGTAGAATTATTTTCATTCGAATAAATCCACTTTGTAGAATTATCGTGCCATCTCTGTTTTGTTTCCTTTTCAGTCCATGTATGCACGCAAGAGCCATCCCAAAATATATTTTCCTTAACCAATCTTGCAGGATTTCCAGCCCATATGGTATTCGAACTTATTTGCTTTCCAGACAAGACAGAGCATGCACCTAGTATAGATCCAGAACCGATCTTAGAACCTTTAAGAATAAGTGAATTTTGACCAATCCAACAGTGATCACCGATCATAACATTTTTAGACGGATTTATTCGTTCATGTGAAAAGGAATCATAAATTAGATGAGGATCTGCAGTTCTAATCATTATCCCAAATGAAAATAAACATTCACTACCAATTACAACATTTGTTTCTTCAGACACAATACTAGTTAGTCTCCCATTAAAATAATTATTCCTTCCCAAAATAAAGGAACAGTTATTATTAACAGAAATATTTACGTTTATAGTATGTCTACTAGAACCTATGTGAATTAAATTATTTGTTCCTAAATAAAATTGACTTTCATTTGATAACATAACACCTTTGTCAAATGATATAACATTATTTCTTCCGTTTAATCTACAGTTTAGGTTGTCTGGTTTATTTATGATTATATTGTTATTACTATCTCGTTCAATTTTTTTTAAGTTTTCATCCATATATAAAGTCATATTTTTTACTTGTTTCATACATTAAAATTTTGGTTATCTTTTCTTATCATGCCTAGGATCTTTAGAAATTAAGTTCCTGGATATAATTCTTTATTGTTTTTAAATTTATGAAATTTAGCATCTTTTTTCCTTACTTTACAATACATATGAAATTGTTATTTTTAATGCCCATTAGATATTTACTTCTGTATCTTTATATTTATCTTTCTATGACAATACTTTCTAAGTTGCTGATTTTTTGTTTGCAACAGGCGGTATATAAATAGTTTGGGATAAATCTTCTGTATGATTTATTTCTATTTTTCCTGTGTTTATTAGGTCTAGCAGATTTCTAGAATCTATAATGTCAAAGTTCTTACTCATGTTTTTTATCATGTGTCTAAAACCTTCCATTCTCTTGTCATTTTTATAGTATTCATAACCTTGTTCGTCTCTATGCAAAAATGACCATGAATGCATTAAACAGACTACAAAGTTGTCTTTAGGACTAATACTATATGGAATAAATGAGCACCAACTAGGTCAGTATCTAACTAGGCTACATAAAGGATATTGGAATCTTACCCACCAGTTATCACTAAATTTTGGAAAAAAATTCTTTTCTGTCACTGGTACTTCAATTATTCCATTAGACCATTTAATTGGTCTCTGCATCGATGATGCATATGGGCATTGGCCTAAGGCCATTGCCGCTTGGGTATTATTAAATGACATTGGAATATCAAGTTTCTTTAAAGTTTCAATAGTAACTGCATTCCATCTAAATGAACCGGCTCTAAATGCTAATAGTTTGCGGTTAATTGCATTAGCTAATTCATCTGAAAATGTCTTTAATAAGTAATACTCTTTATCAGCATTCTTTTCTTCGTACACATTTAAAAGTTTTGGTTTCCATTCATATGGTGTATCGTTCCAATATTCCTTAGGTAAGTATTCTGGATGAAGATGCAATTCTACATCTTGGTTATGTTGGTCAAGCCATTTTGCTATTTCTAAGATTTTGTCCTTTTCTTTTAATGCGCCACAGATATCAATAAAGAAAACCATACTACCTCCAAATTCAGAGGTAATTGATGCCATTTCCTTAACACCTGCTTTACCATTTTCATGGATACCGAGTATTAGGCGATCAACATGATTGTCCTTTGCTCTATTTGGTAGAGCTTCAGTGTCAACCGTAAGCATTAAATAGTTAGCCATTTATTATGGTAATCCTTGTTATATATTATTATATGTTGCGTTCTGTATTTCTTATTACTCAGTTGTTTGCTACCTTAATACTGCAAATAAGATGCATAGTAGTTTCAATATATACACGCATATTCAAAAACAAATTTGCTTTGCAAATAGATCTTTATGTTTTATTTTTCTTTAATTCTTATCAAGGTTCTTCATTTCAAACAACCTTTCATCCCTTATTGTTGTACTATTCCTTGTTATCATTTTTATATTCTATTTTCTCTTTTTAGAAAGATATGTATTAAATATATCTAGTACCTTTTCCTTTGGCATTGCTTGATGCGTAAACAATTGGTTTTCTATATCATTTTCAATTACCAATTGATAATTAAATGTTTTTAGTTCCTCATCTGTTAATGAATGTATTTCATTTTCAAATGAAGTTAGGTGTAATCTGTCTAACGAATAAAAATGAATCAACGATCTAAATTTAGGATGATGATTTCTTAATATTGCAGAAAATGACAAATCAAACTTTTGAACTATGTTAGATTCTAATAGAGCTTTTTGTTTAGCTCTCTCGTTTGATGGTAAAGAAGATATTAATGATGGAATATCCTTTAATCCAAGACCATCACATGTTTCTAAATATTCTTTTGAATATTTATATTTCATTAGGTTTGCTTGTGGGCATTCACAAAAACAAAGATCTGGTTCTAAATAACATGAAAACAAAAATGCTGCATAACCCCCCATTGATGATCCGTAATTAATAATAGGACCACAAGTTTCTTTATTACTAGATTTTCCTAAAATTCCTAAAGAAGATAGTAATCCTGATATGTTATATGTTTCAGCGTTATGTTTTGAGTAACGCTCTGTGAAATTACCTACGTTATGTGAATCAACAGAAATAGAACTATTTTTCTCAGTTAAGCTAGTTGAAGTTGTAGCGTTATTTTTAGTTGAAGTTGTTGAGTCAGTTATATCAGTTTTGTTATTTGTATCATTTGTTTTAGTTATAGTTGGAATATTTTGTATATTTAAAATTGACTTAATATATGTTGCTATTTCAGGAATAATGTTTTTTCCATTAGGTGCTATGAACCACGAACTTTTATCATTACCATTTGCAAATTGAAATGGATCAGCCACAAATATAGTACAATAATTTTCTAAATCTTTGCTCCAAGTATATCTTGTAAAATTAGGCCATTTAACGGAATTGTCATTGTTATTTATACTGTCAGTATCTCTTTCCTTTATATAGAAACTAGGAAAAAAAATAACAACTCCATTTTTTTTCTTTTTTAGGTTATTTACTTGAAGTCTAACAGTTACGTCAAATTTTTTACTGTAAAAAGTATCTGTTGACATAAAGTCAGAAAAGCCAAACATAAAGTAATTAAGATTAATTTTACATGGTTCTTTAATTACCATTGACAACTTGAAATATGATATATCTGAAACTTTAATTCCTTTTTGAGAAAAGTATTCAGCATCAAATAAAATATTTGTATTTGGTGTAACTAAATCCTGTCCTAGTTTTTCATCAGCAGAGTTATACATTTCTAGATAAATTTCTATATAGGAATATTTGGATGATGAACTTGCTGAAACTGAACTACTACTAGTTAAATTAGTAATTGAACTATATACACTAGTAGAGTTATCGTTAATTGAACAGTTTGGATTGGTACTTGTAACTGTTTTATGTAGTTGAGTTAAGCTTAAGTAAAAAGGTATTGCTACTTGAAATAAATCTATTTTAGCAGGAGTGTAAAAGAACCTGTCTGTGAAATTTATCACAACAGGTTCTTTTCCTTTGTAGTTGATCTGCAAACTAGATGGGCAAAATGAAGCTAAAGGATGTTTTTTATTAGTCACTGTTTGGACAATAAGATCACGTAGGAATTTATCAGAATGTAAGTTCTGTTGATTAATAACTTCATAATTTAAGCATGTAAAATTGTTTTCAGTTATCGTTAGTGATGTATTAACAGACAGTGACATTGTTTTAATCCTATGATTTATCGCGTAAGTCTTTTACTCTAAATTGTATGCCAACAATTTTTAAACTGTTAGACTCAACTACTGTCCCATTTTTTACCCATTCGGAAGAATGACCATCAGACCAAAATATACGGTATTCAATTAAAACATTTTCTCCATCATATTTAAGTTCAAATCCTTGTAATGGCAAACCTTTACCAGTAGTTCCTGCATTTTCACCTTCTTTTACAAAAGAGGTCCATCCAATATTTTTAATCTTAACTTTATACATTAAGTTAAACCTTTTATCTGTCGAACTTAATGAAATACATTCAATGTGATTTGACTTTGAAGATAAATTTGAATCGCAATAACCTATGTCACTACTTTCTGACTGATAATCAACCCAACCGACATGAGATATATGAGCTTTATACTTTAAATAAGGTCTTTTTTCACACCATCCTATGCGATTTTTTATAACATTAGCTATTTTTCCCCCTAATAAAGTATTTTCCTCAAAGTAATCCCCTAACAGAACAGATGAAGGCAATATTACGGTATTATCAGCAATATTAGTCTCTCCAATAATTTTACAATCACTACCTATTAATACATGATTTCCTATTTTTACATTTTCATTTGTATTAATTGGAAGTTTAGAATCTACATCGTATAAAACATACTGTGACTCGAGATTTATATCTAAACCTTCAAAAAAACACTCTTTCCCAATATCTATGCTTGAATTTGCATTAGAATTTCCACCAAAATTAATCTTACATAAATTACATTTAAAATTCGCACCAATAACCAAATTAGAACATGGTGCAAGTGCATCTATAGTTAGTTGTTTTTTCTTATATGCACCATCTTTAATTGTAATATGTGAGTCGCTACCACATATAATTGAACAATCTTCAAAATCACCATATGGTTCATATACTTCAATAACACTATTTTTACTTGTAAATTTTACAGTCAATCCATTAATATTTGGATTGTAAATTATAGAACCATCCTGTCTTATCAATCTGTAAATATTATTTTGTTCATCGCCTGGAATAAATAATTCAGGTCTTGATTCAATATTATTTAATTTTGCTAGTATATTTGCCAAAGTACAACCAGAATTAACGAATTGTTCTTGACTCATTTCTTTGAATTTTTTAGGAGTCCAAGAATTATGCAACATTAAGGCTGATGTATTAAAATCATTGAAAGTAAAATTATTTTCAAAATAAAATTTTTGATATGAATATACCGGAACAGCCCCAAAAATACCGTTTTCAGGATGATATTTTGTTACATCTTCTACTATACCAACTTTTTTATTTGTTTTAACAATATCATGTAATATTGAATTTCCTAAATAAGCCCAAAAATCCTTCTCAATAACAAAATTTTTAATTTTTTCCCTACATTTTTCTTTCCAATATTTCATTACTTCAGAATGCTTCTTTGAATTTATAGTTGCTATACTAAAATTTCTGTGAATAGGATCTCCACAAAAAATACAATCATAATCTTTCAAATCAATTTCATGAAAAAAACTGCTATCTAATATAACTGTATCTAAATCTAACCATATACCTCCATGTTCATATAACAAATAAGCACGCAAAGCATCTGCAATTTGTGGTAATGAAAATTTTCCTGAGAAAAGTTCTGGACCGTAATAAGATAAATCAATATAATCACTAATATTAGAATTATCTAATATTAAAACCTCTGCATTCGGACAAAATTTTTTCCAAGTGTTTACACATAATTGTAAATAAGCAGGAACATTACTTCTAGGTTCCCAATATGCCCATATTTTCATTTTTACCTCATATCTATAAAATATAACTATAAAATATAATTTCTTATCAATCTTATTTGAAGATTAAAAATTCTACATTTAGATAAACATTCTTCCCCATCCTTAAACCAAGATGAAATTTCTTGATTTTCATTTATCACTCGATAATAAATTGAATATTCATGACTATTGATAAATATTTTTATACCAAATATAGGTAAGCCTTTACCTACAGAACCAGATACTTTACCATTCATTACAAATTCAGACCAATGGTTCTCAGAATAGGTTGAACAATTGATTGAAAGTTTTTTGTTTTCAGTATCGATAGTAATAGCCTCAATTTGTTTGTCAACCTTTTGAGAATATGCAAAACTATTCTCTGCAAGATATGAAGACCACCCCAAATTTGCATGATAAATTTTATATTTAAGATACGCTCTGTTATCTAAACTTTCAAAAGATTCCAAATTATTTTTAAGTAAAAATAATTTATATTTTAATAATTCATTTTCAAATTCTTTAAGTTCATATTTTTCTTTTTCAACAACACTAATTTGTAATTTTTCCTTAGGCAATTCAATTTCTTTACCTAATACAACTCTTGCTAAACTGTTAAATACTCCTCTTATTCCATCCTTTTCGACTAGTTGTATTCTATTAGGTGCTGAAAAAAATTCTAACCATGATTTAAAATAATTATTAATTGTATCTATATTTGTTTTATCACAAATATCTTCGTTAAATTTATCTTTAACGTATTCTTTCCAATATTTGGTTATTCCTAGAAGAACCACACCTGTGGATCTATTCGAAAATAAATAATTCATACTAACATCCACAAATGTATAATCTATTTCAAAACAATCGTTTATCATTTGTTGTGGATATAAAGTATCATTATTAACTCTAGTAAGGATTGTAACTTTAGTTTTTGGTTTCGCAAATAATGCTAAATGCGAAAGTGTTCCAAGCGTGGTGACAATTTCTTTAGCATTAGAAATAACATTTATTTGTTCTCTTATAGGTAATAATTCAGGAGAAATAATCAAGTATCCTTTGTTTCTATAAAAATTCTCAAAGTACTCTTCTCCAACATACTTTATTTGAGTATCGTTACACTTAGTTTTAGTAAGATAAACTTTTGAATAATCAGTTTTTTCTACAAAACAGTTCTTACGTAATTGACTATATGGAATTATAAATTCTCTATGATACAATCCAAAAGAATGAGAGGCCTCTTCAGGAACAATAATCTTTTTAAATTTGGTAATTTTTTCCAAAATAATTATTCTATTTGCAGAAATATTTAATAATTCAAAAAAATCATCATAGTAAGATTTGTACCCCATAATTGTAATAAAAACAATTTTAGAATCTTTATCTAAATTATTTAGTATATACCAAAATCTTGACAAACTATCTAAAATAAAGTGCCCAAATAAACCGACTAGAACCCCTCCAAAAATTACTGTTGAATCAATATATTCTTCAGGTTTATCAAAATCATATGAAGACAATACCCCAAAATAATATCTTTGGGATAAATTTTTACCTCTAATTAATCCGGCAACAAATTGTTTGTCTTTATTGCATACACCGCCATCCCACATTCCTGTGTATTTATTAGATTTTTTTGTTGGTAAAATATAACCATCATCGATCTCTACCACATTTATAGGTTTTTCATAAGTATATGTACTATTTGTAATTTTTTCCCATTGACTTTTATTATATACATATAAATTTTTAGTATTCATACTAATATCCATGCTAGCAAAAAAAAATACCACATATTTTTAAATAAACTAAAAATATATATCCAAAACAATTTTTAATGATTTTTTAATTTGATCATTAGATACTTTTTCAAGTTCTTCATATTGAATTTTTTCTAACATTCTTTTAAATACTTTTGGTTTAAATTTATCCCTAGAAGCTTGAAGATACATTTCAAATTCTTCTATACTCATAAACCTTATTTCATCACAATAGGCATTGCTTAGATTACTGTAAACATCATTAAAATAGTTTTCTCTACCATCTAAAAATGCTCGTTTAGCAGCTAGGGTTCTCCAAAGATTATTTCTTCCTTCTATCTTTTCTATTTGAGTTCTAAACTTACCTTCAATACTCCATTCACTACTATCTATTGCAGCCTCACTAATCATTGCAAATAGGAATGGATCTTTTAATTTAGATGCATCAACATTGAAATGTTTTACATTTAATGAACTATCTGCAAATAGTTTTTCATTATCAGATTCTGAAACTTCTCTAAAATATGAAAGTATTGAGTCTGATTGATTTAATAAGTATTTAGTATAGATGTCTTTTACAAACAGATTTATTGATTCTTCACTAATTTCAAAGCTATTAATTACTTCTTTATTAGGAAGTTCATTAATACCTAGTTTTCCATATACCCAAACAAGCATGCTATATTCATAAGAACTTAGCTTATACGATTCAAGAAGTTCTTTTGCTTTCTCATATTGATGGGTAAATACGAAGAATTTAGCCAAAATATTATTTTTAAGATTTGTAAATTCTTCAGGTATGTCAGTTATAGATGTTAGTAAATTCTCAACTTCTGAAAGTTTACAATTAGCAAGTAAATCTTTTGCATTTAATAAACTTAATAAATCTTTGTAAGATTTATTATTTGGGTAATCTGCTAATAAAATTTCTGCTCTACTTTTAGCAAGCGCGTAATCATCGTGCTGAATAGCCATTTTAATAAAATCAATAACTATATCTTGATTAACTTGTTTTGGATTAGGCTTATCTAATTCTAGAATAGCTTGAAGCGTTCTTTCGCAATTTTTACCATCTCTAAATTTATAAGTATTCTCAACCTTTTCTTTAAGCCCAGGAACATTTTCACAATTGATACTAAGTAACTTTTCAAGTTCCACTAGTAATTCATCTTGTGTATTACATACAGCACCAAAGCCATCTTTTCTATAATCAAAATATCCTTTCTGATATACTTGTTGAGACCAAAAAGTATCTTCATCAAATTGATAATAAAGAACTGGTTTTTCTAAGTATCCAACATCAAATGCCACAGAAGAATAATCGGTTATCATCATGGAACATTCTTTAAACATTGTTTGAATACTAAAGTTAGCTTCAGAAGGTAAACGAATGTAAGATGGCAGATTCCATAATTCCATAGAAAATTTCATATTTGGGTGAGGAACAAAAAGAATCTCATACCCATATTGCTGAGACAAATTCTTTAATTCTTCTGAACATAAAAAATCCTTCCAAGAATTAAAGAAAATACTTTCTTCAAAATCATTAGCTAAAACAACTTTACCGAACCTGCTAGACGCTAATGAAGCTCTCCATGTAGGCATTATCATTATCATTTTCTTTTTAAAAGAATCTGCATCTTTCAATAATGCATCATGTCTCGCAAAACCGACAAGTTTTACTTCTTTATCACTATATCTATATTTGTTATAATCACCAGATATTGAGTCACATTCTGGAATTGTTGCCGTAACAAATAAATCTATTCTTTTCTTAGTATTTAACCATCTAGATAAATCGTCTTTTGTTATTCCATGTTGCAAAAAAATAATTTGTTTGTTATCAAGAGAATTATCTTTCCAATAATTTGTTACAAATTGATCAATATGGCTAGAAATAATTTTTGAACACTTCAATGATATAGCTTTATGTTTTTCACTTCCGAACTCAATCATCTTGAATCCTTCAGATTCTAGTCTAGTCCAGTCAGCTGAATCTTTGTTTAATAAGTAGTAGATTTCTTGTTCTGGATACTTATGTGATACATAACGATAAAGATGTTCTGCATTATCATCAGCTTGAGTCATACGATCCATAAATAACCATGGACCACTTACAGAATCATTTACTTTTGTTGCAAAGCTATCTCTAATTTCATTTATTGGATATTCTTTTTTCTGATTACCGCCACAAGAAATTCTTGAAATCTCACTACAAAGTTTTACAGATAACACTCCCTTTTGTAGATTTTTTAGAGGCAACCAAATTAATCTTTGAAGGATAAATGTTCTTCCAACAAATGTATCTCTAACCCACTTTGTATGAGATGGTATAATTTCATTATCACCAATTTTAAATTCTTCAATACATTCGCTAGCAACAAAATATCTTATAAGAATCTCATCTTTGAACTGATCATATTTTTCGATAAAAATCAATGGCGATATTTTAGGATCTTGTCTCTTAAAACAATTCATAATTCCTAATTTATGGTAATGCCATATACCATTTCCCGTAAAATTAAAAATAGTATTCTTATCAATAAATGAAAAACATTTATCCATGTAATCGAGATAGTTTTGTTTTTCCTCATCAGATAAAAAATTAGTACCCTCATCTCTATTTAATAAATGAAGTACGTGCCATGAAATGGCATACAAAACCTCGTTTTGTATGCCATTGGTTGAATTTTTATCTAAAGTTCCTTTTTTTAATAGCGGAATATATCCTTTTGTAAAAACATCTGAAAAATGTCTAATATCAGTCCAAACGTTATCTAATGTTGAGGTACCTAACTCTCTCTTTCTATAAAAATATTTTGAATTTTTTAAGCATACAACGGAAGTATTACTTTCTTTTATTAGAAAATCCCCTATAAAATACGCATCCTCAAAATTCGGTTTAATATCAGGAAATTCATGTGTATGTTTCTTTAATAATTTTACATTAAACAAAGCACTTGCCGCAGAAAGCTGAACATTTTTTCCCATTTTGCTTACAGGAAGAACAAGTTGTTCATTTTTAAACTTAAACGCTAAAGGATGATTATCCTTATAAACATTATCCTTTTCATAAAAGAAAATCATGTTGGTGGATATGATAGAAATATTGTCTCGTTCCTTACTGCTTTTTAAAAAGTTATCAATATTTTCAAAGTAGATATCATTTAAGAAATCATCAGGATCAGTGAATGTTACCCATGGTGTTTTTACAAACTTTAAACCTAAGTTTCTTGCAGTAGCCTGACCTCCATTTTCCTTATAAATATAAGTTATATTGTTAGGATATTTATCTGCCCACTTTTTGATAATTTCGGGGGTATCATCCGTAGAACCATCATCAACCATGATTAAATAAATATTATCCCTAAAACCTATAGTTTGTTTAACCATCGATCTAAAGAAATCATCTAGGTATAAGGAAACATTGTAGCATGCTGAAACAACTGTATATTTTGCAAAAGCATCTATCTTTCTAGACACCTTGTTTTTTAAGTATAATTTAGTATCTTCTATAAAATTTGTGAACTTTTTACGCTTCATAATATTATATCTTCTTGTTATTCTTAAACTTTTTTGACTTAATTACTTTCAAACAATTATATTTCTCTAACGTCTCTTCTTTTTTCTTGAAGTAGTTGTAATTTTTTTTAGTTGTTTTTGAGAAATATCTAATTCAGATTGCGATAATTGTTCGTTTTCTAATTCTTCCAGTTGAACCTTTGTGATTTCCATTGCATTAAGAAGAATTTCATCTTCTCCTTTATAGAATGGTGCAAACACATTTAGCATGTCCTTTACAATAGATTCACACTCTGCTTTTTCTTCATCAGTAACTTTATCTAAACGACCTAAAATAGTGTTTTTAGCGTAAGTCTCAAACTTTTGCTCTATAAACTGTTCTAGTTCATCATTGTCTTGTAACCACTTAACTTTATCTTGCTGTATTAATGCTAGTTTTCTAAACATCTCAGCCGTATAAGTGTTAGTTGCAGAATTTTCTCTTGCTGAAAAATATGTATGCGTAAAGGTATTTGATAATTTTACAGATTTAGCTAGTTTCAAAATCTGCCAAGAGAACAAGGTATCTTCTCCAATAGCACCTTCTTTAAATGTAATTCCTGAATTCCTTAAAAATTCTGTAAATATAAGCATTGACTGGATTCTGACAGTTCTAAAACCAATTTCTGATTCCTTAACACCATCTTCTAATATCAATTCATTTGATTTATATACTTCATACAGATATTTGTAATTATTAGTTTCTGCTCGTTCCTTACCTAATACATAATTGTTACCTATTACTAAGTCAAAATCTTCATCATCTGTCGCTTGAATGAGTTTTGCGTAACCATCACCAACACATTGATCGTCCGGATCAAAAAATAGAATGTATTCACCTGTTGCTAGTTCTATCCCCTTATTACGAGGTCTTGATGCTGAACCTGAGCCCCCATCTTTAAAGAAGAATGAACGAACATTTTTATATCTCTTAGTGAGATAGTTAATAGTAGATATTGTGTTTTGATCTGTTGAACCGTCATCTACAATAATAATTTCCATATCCTTAAATGATGATGAATTAAGTAAATTTGAAAACGCATAATCTAATAGATATTTCCCATTATTAAATACTGGAATAACAACTGAAGCACGGTATTGTAAATACGACGGTCTTGTTATAGATGCTACATAGGTTGAGTAGTTCCTGACCAAATTTGTACGATCTAGGCTATAACCTTTTAATTCATCATTACCTAGTAGTTTTTCAATGATTCCGTCATGTGTTTGATCTTTGCTAATTTTTAAGAATGACGATGGTTCAAAGGAATTTGACCAAAATACAGTTGTCGATTTATCCTTAAATTCCTCTACATAATCATGCTCTGTGCCTGCATTAAATGTTTGCTTTGTTTTTGTTTCTTGTACGTAATAACAATCCTTAGTTATAAAGTCTGCATCTGTATATCTAAAGGCATTCATCATATCTTCTAGATAAAATTCACCATAATAGATATTATCGTCAAACCAAGTAATAGCATCATATTCTGATATCATATCAACTGTTAATTCGTCTTGATCAACAAATGTTTTTTTGACATACGTTTGTCTGCTAAAACTTTCTTGATTGTGATTTGTTTTTTCACCTATTACTAAGATTGCTGGTAATGTTATTTCATCTTCAAGACCTGCATTTACCAATATATGGTTTATTCTGTTAAAACATGTATGATCGTTCATCACATTACGAATACCAAATAATTGGCGTTCGTATAAATTTTCAGGCTTAGTGCGTTTGACAAAATCGGCAGTATCGGTATTCGTATTAATGATATATGAAGAAGGGAGAAGGTTTACTAATTCTTCATTGTAGTTTGATAGTATATTACAACCAGATGCCACCAATTCAAATGAACGACTATTCACTAATCTTGAATTGTTTTCAACAGAATTATAAACAATGGACCATGGCGCAGTTTTGCTGATTTTTACAATATCTTCGTACTCTGCACCACCTGCTATATATTTCTTATATGAATCCGGATAATTATATTTTTTATCTGTAATTCCATTTGCGCCATCTATAATGTGAAGAGGCAATTTAGCAGCAATTACACTATTGAATAACTTTGTTAACTCTTTTACTTTATCTTCTTTTTCAGAAAACCATACTCCAGAATAAACAACGCTATCAGGTTCTACCGTGTAACGCATACCAACAGGATTATGAATAAGCGGATTAATACCTAGTGGCAGATACTCTACTAATTTTGCATCTGGGCATATTTCTTTTAATGTACAGACTGTTGATGCATCTGCAGTATAAACATAATCAGCAAGAGATGCTAATTCAGTAAAATTATCTAAATGTGATGAATATTCTGTATTATAAAAGACTACAGGAATCCCCTTATCCTTACATAAATTCATGCATTTGATAGTTGCAACACGTTCATCAGTACATGAATTCTCTGTTTTAGGTACAAAAGAAAGTCCTCTCCAAACTGAATCTATTCCCATCCATGTGGAAACAACCATCAACATATCTAATGGTTTTACTTCATTATCTTGAGAATTATCTTCATTTTCGTTGTTGCAGTTTATTATAGATTCATAATTATCAGGTGTTAGGTATACAAAATTAGCAGAAGGTTTTACATACTGTAAAAAAGGTTCATCACATATGATCCCTATTTTTTTCGCAGAAGGTTTATAGAACTTTTGAAATTCAGTTGTTCTAAAATTCAAAATTTGTTTCTTGGTAGCCTTCATCCATTCTTCTTGAGTCTTATATGACATCATCTTAATGATTTCAGGCTTTGTTTCAACTTTAACATCTTCCTTAATTGATGTATCAACATTAGTAGCATCAATAAGTTCAAGATAGTTAAATTCTTCGGCAATCTTATGAAACTTCTTATGTTCTGATGCAGACACAAAAGTCTCTTTTGGAAGTGACGAAAGTTTTTCGTAACTACTTCTAACTTCTCCAAGATCATACATCTTGAATCCGATCCACTTTACTTTTGTATTCTGAGGAACCAGTTCATTAGATTCACTCATGATACGCAATGCTTCATGAGGATAACTCTCAAAAGAATCTTTTGCTAAAATACGTAGCTTATCAGCAAGTTTAGATTTATCTTTTGTACTTTTACGGATCTTTTCTTCTGCATTCATTAATCCTTTATATAGATTAAATGATTTCTTTGATTTGAAAATTCTAAACATTTACCGTTACCTATTTATAATTATAAATTAATACCTTACTTCAATTTATTCGATTATTAAAAATACTGATTTATAATTTTTTTATATGCTGTATTTTTTAATCAACATGATCTAATATCACTGCCTTCAACAACTGAAGCATCCCTAACACCAAAAGCATCACAACTATAGTTGCAGCTATACTGTAAAGTCTTTCAGGTTTCACTGCATATTGTGGTTTTGATGGTGATTGAAGGATACCTACATTCTTTATAAGTCTAGCTGCTGACAATTTGCCTTTCGCTAGTCCTGATAAGGTTGATGAATAGATTTCCTTTTTGAATTCAACATCCATCTTTAATAATCTTTCTTCATCAGCTAGCTCGTTCAATGCACTAACTTTTTCATTTGCATTTGTAATCTTTTCTCTTAACTTACTAATTTGTTCTTCTATGGCTTTTATGTTTGTTAACATTGATTGCTTTATATGATTGTTATTCCCTAAGTTTGCTGGTAATGTGTCCATCTTTACCAAAATTTCACTTTTCTGTTTTTCAAGGTTAGCAATCAAACTTTGATAGTTTTCAACCTCAGTAGTAGGCGAAACCATGTTTCTCTTATTCTGAAAATCCAATAGTTGCTCATTTGCTACTAATAATTCATTTTTTGAAATTTCTACTTGTTTTGACAAAAACAATACTTGTTCATCCGCTATTTTATGGCTGAGTTTGTTCATAAAATCTTCACCATTTTGTACAAGCAAAGTAGTTATTTTAGTTGCTGTTTCAGGATCAAATGCCTGGGCACTTATTCTTACAACTCCACTATATTCGTCATAAACAACAGTTACTCTGTTTTTAAAATATTTATAGAACCATTCAGTAGAAATATCTTTACTCCACATACGAGAAATAATATCGGCATTGGTATTGCTATAATGTCCTCTTAAATCAAGTTCTGAATCTAGTTTGTTTAACATGTCTATTGATGTTAAAAATTCAATAAGCAACATTTGGTCTGTCTTATTTCCAGAACCACCTGTAAACATACTAAGCAGATCCGAAGGACTAGAAGCTCCACCTGTTTCAGTATTTTGTACTAACACAACTGCTTCAGATACATATCTGTCTGATGCCATAGTCCAATAAATGCAAGCAACAATTGAAAACATATAAATTACCAAGAATATTCCTCTGAATATTCTATTTACCATTCTGGTAGTTTTCCCTAGTTCTCGTACGACTATTGATTTACCATCTTCTGTCTTTACATCAGTACTCATACTTTTATAGTTTCCTTATATGCATAAAGTGCATCGTCAATCTTGTCATACCAAGTTGCTTGCCCCTTATATAGAAATATTCCTGATTGGCAAAAGCTTTTTAGCATTCCATCATTGTGGGCAACCATAATAATGCTTGCTTTTCCTACCATATCCTTAAAAGCCTTTTCCGCTTTAGCTTTAAAAGACGCATCGCCAGCTGAGGTCACTTCATCAGAAATATAAACATCAAAATCAAATGCCAATGACAAAGCAAACTGCAATCTTGAACGCATACCTGCTGAGTAAGTATTAACAGGCATATCAAAATATTTACCTATATCTGCAAATTCCTCAATTCGCTTAATTCTGTATTCCATATCATGTTCAAAGCCATGAACACGACATATAAATTTAGCGTTCTGTCTACCAGTCATAGTAGCTTCAACACCACCATTACCCATTGGCCAAGATACTCGACACTGTCTTTCAACTGTTCCTAATGTGGCATAATCCGCTCCGCCTATAATACGAAGTAATGTGGATTTTCCTGCGCCATTACCACCTACAATACCTACACTCACATTTTTAGGAATTGTTAGGTTTATGTCTTTAAGTACCCAGTCGCTTACCCCAAGTTTAGTGGTATAGCGTTTGTAAACATTCTTAACAATAATCACTGGGTTACCAACCTTGTTTCTAAAGCTCTGTATAAAGCCAACCCAATCACTAACAAAACTAACGCCCATATATATAAATAACCCATAGACGTTTGCACAGTATGGTAACAATCCCAAAATCCAAGTCTTATTTCTTCTATTCCATGTAGGAGTGGGTTGTATAACAAATACTCCCTGTAAGGTTCTGGAATACTTGATATAGGTAAAATAATCCCTGAAATAATCATTAAAGGCATCATGATTATCTGTAAGATAAAGCCTGAATCAGGCACCAATCTCATCATTACAGACGATATCAAGCCATATCCCAGCCCTAGCAACCACAGTCCTAATAAAGCAACTAGAACTTTTAAGATGTTATCTGGAACTAGTTCAAATCCTGCAAACATAAAAGCAATCGCAATAATTATTGCTACCCAAAACATTGAGAATGCTTCTACTCCAGCTTTACAAATAGCTGCATCAAACGGTCTAACTTGTCTAAATGCAAAAAAAGCCTTATTGCAATCAATACCATGTAGTACTTGTATTGCTGTTCTTCTAAATAAGAAGAATGCCAGCATTCCTGTCATGATCCATGGTTGCATTGCAACACCACCCATAGTGCCTTTTTTTATCAAGGCATATATAAAAGCCATACCCAATATATGAGCAACAGGTTCAATAAGTAGCCAAGCCCAAGCACCTCTGCTTCCAAAAAAACGTGCTAAAGCATCTTTTAGAAAGAGTGCTTTCCAAATCATCAAAGTATTAACAAAAGGAGAATTGTTTGTTATTGAACTCATTTCCTATTCAGCCATCTTGTTAATAGAATTTCCCCAAGAAATTGCAGGATTAACAATCAATCCAAGCATTCTCAAGAACTTCGAAAGTTCATAACCAGAGGCAGATGCCACAAAAATTACATCTCCATTTTTAATTCTAAAATTCTGAGATCTAAAAAAGGATTCTGGTTGTTCAAAATCAATTTCATAAATCACTGGTACTTTTCCTTGAATATCAGCAAGTTTGAATTGCGATTTTATTTTTTCATCAGTACTGGTAACATTCTCACCACTCTTATTTGTAACCGTAATTCCTTCAATTAAATTTTTATACGTATCCTGATCTTCAAATCTAAATACAAAAACCCCACGAGGATCAGCCATACTGTCACTAATTCCACCAGCCCTAGCTAGAGCTTCTATTAAACTGATACCTGTAGCCTCAAAATTAATTTCTTGATTCTTGCCTGTCGCACCCATCACGGTATAAGACCATGGTTGATACATAGCAACGATCACATCACTTGCATTTAAATAAATATTCTGCTCAGGATTTCTAATTACAGATTCGAGAGGCATATCCACAGTTTTGCCATTTCGACTCATACTGATCATAGTTTTGTTAAGACTATTTGAAACACCAGATGCAAGTGAAACAGCATCAAGAATTCTTTCTCCTTTAGGGGTTAAGGAAATATTCTTGCTACTGTTTACATCACCTAAAACTGTTACTTGATCAGAAGGGCGGCTCTTAACTTGTAAAAGAATTTGCGCATCATTAGCCTTACCAGCAAGTTTTTTTAGTATAGCTGCTTCAATATCACGAACAGTTTTTCCAACAACAGGGAACATACCTATGTACGGAACAAAAAGCATCCCATCATCTTCAACAACTTGAGTAGGAAGTTTTTGCAAATTTACTGAGTTATCTTCTGTGTTAAATTCTTTACTTCCAAAAAGCAAAGACGGAGCTCGTTCCCATATAATAAGATCTATGGAATCGCCATAATTAACCTTGTAAACGTTAGGCTTTACATTGCCAAATACATCTGCAAAAGTTTCATTTTCATTTCTGCGATTTAAAATTTCTGTAACTTTACTGTCGATAATAACAATAGAAATCGGTGAATCTTCTTTCTGAGCAGTTTCTCTCACTGAATTGGCACTAGGCCCCATATGAGGAAGAGTGCATCCGGAAAGTAAAAATTCCATGCACATAGTTAATGACAAAAGAATAAGTGAAGTTTTATTTATCTTCATTTAATCAATCCTATTTTCTTTGCAACCTCTTGAAGCGCAACTGTTGTTTCTACAATTTGTTCTACAGTATGTTCCGAAGTTATAAAAAATCTTAATCTCGCCTGTTGTTCTTCAACAGCAGGATGAATAATCGGTTGGACATTAATTCCTTTATTCCAAAGTTCCTCTGATGCTTTGATAGCCTGGTGAGAACTACCAATTATCACAGGGATTACAGAAAATCCTTCAGAGCGACCTGTGTTTATACCTTTTGATGAAACCAATTTTCTGAAAAGTTGAGCATTAGAGCGAAGTTTATAAATTCTTTCTGGTTCCTTTTCCATGAGCTCGAAAGCCTTATTAGCAGACAGCGCTGCAGGAGCTGAAATACCCACACTGTAAACAAAACCAGGAGCATAAAATCTTAAAATGCTAATTATTTTAGAATCAGCTGCTATATATCCACCGCAAGAAGCGAGTGTTTTACTAAGGGTTCCCATCCAAATATCAACACTTGATGAATAAAGCTCCATCAACTCATTTACATTCTTTTGAGAATAAACGCCAGAACATTGTTTTAATGTGTTTATCTCAGCCCAATGTTCGAAAAGACCATGTCCAGTTTTACCAAGAACACCTAGAGAATGAGCTTCATCGATCATCAAAATACAACCAAATTTTTCTTTGATTGCAATTAACTCAGGAAGATTTGGCACATCCCCATCCATACTGAAAAGGCCTTCTGTAACAATGAGAACACGTTTATACTTACTACGATTGGTCATTAGAATTTTTTCAAGAATTTGTAGATCATTGTGAGCAAAAGGAAAATATCTAGCTCCCGATAACAAGATCCCTTCAATAATGCTATTGTGGCAAAGAGAATCGTAAACAATCAGATCTTCTGAACCAAACAATGTACTAATAGTACTTACATTAGTTGCATGCCCACTTACAAAAACTAGTGCTTCAGGTTTTCGATAAAAACCTGCTATTTTACATTCAAGATCTTTCTGAAATCCTCTCTCCCCTGCTACTAGACGGCTTGCTCCAACTGAAGTACCAAAGGTTTCCACGGCAACCATAGCAGTTTTTCTTAACCCAGGATGATCGTTAAATCCAAGATAGTTATAACTTGAAAAATTAATACACTCCTTTCCTCTGACTGTAGTTAAAGTTCCATGAACATTTTCCTGCAACTTGAAGAATGGATCTTCGATTCCAAACCGTGATGCAAGATCTTTCATAGTACTAATCTTTAGCCACAATGGGTGATTATCAAAAGTTCTATACTCATCACTGATACTAAAAGGTAATTTATTCTTTTGAGAATCACTACACGTTTCATTAAAATTGCAAGCATCTTCATTTGAAGACGATTTTTCCTTTACAATCCTACTCAACATTTTGGAAAATTTTGATTGATCTGCCATTATTCATTCTCCTTTGAGTTAGAAGAGACAAATGAATTTATGTCAGAAGCATCAACATGCGTTGCAAGAACGTTTTTAACAATTTCGTTGTTTATATCTGAAGTAGAAGTATGTTCTCGATTTTCAGAAGAACTATCATAATCAGCACCAGAAATCTTTTGATAAATTTTCTCAGCCAGTTTTAATACTGTAGGTGAATCCTGGAACGCCATAACTGATAGTTTCACTTGAGTACGCTTCTCTATACTCACTATCAGATCCATTGCCATTAGGGAATCAAGCCCTATACTTTGTAAATTCTGTTCCTTACCAATCTGATCTGCAGTCATACCCATAGTTTCTGAAATTTCATTAACCAAAAGCTCAGCGATCAGAGATATTGCTTCTTCTTTAGATTTTCCCTCAAGAACTCGAATAAAATCTTTTACTGAAATCAAATCAGTTCTAGAACTATCCAAGGAAACAAGTTGTTGCAATCTGGATGGAACTCTACCATTAACGTCGCAAATCCCCTTCCAATTTATATTGGCAAATATATTTATTCCACCACGCACTAATGCAATAGGAAGCATTTCTAATGCGTCATAGCTACTCATCGATTCAGATCCAAGAGCAGATTCAAGGGACTTCTTAACATTAGAATTTCTTTCAAGATAACCTGCATCCGATATAGGTCCCCATTCAATACCGCATGCTGGAAGACCACGATTAATGCGGTCTGAAACAAGTCCTTCCAGAGCTGAATTAGCAGCGACGTAATTTGCTTGGCCGATATTTCCAACAGAAACAGAAATAGATGAATAGACAACAAAATATTTAAGAGAATTTCCTGCAATCTTGTCAAAATTCTTTGCACTAAGATATTTAGACTTCCAAACCTTATCCATTCTCGCTGAATTTATTTCACTAAGCAGGCAATCATCAAACACAGTAGCTGCATTTATGATTCCTGTTACAGTTACACCTTTGTCCCGTAATTCATTCCATAAATTCTGTACAGCCACTTCATCTGAAGCATCACATTTTTGTACGATGATACGATCTGAGTTTTTCATTCCGTCGGTTAATTCATAGATTTCTTCAAGTACATCTGTATCCTTAACACCACTTCTTGAAACAAGAATAACTTGGCCAACACCATGGTCTAGGAGATATTTTGCAGTCTTCCATCCAAAGCCACCAGTACCACCTGTTATGAGCCAAGAATCACCGTTACTAAATAGTTTTGTTGAATTGTTATCTTTTGGATTTTTTTCTTTATCTAAACATTCTGACTCAGTGTTATGCCGTATAATAACTTTTCCGATTTGTTGTCCCTGTTGCATATACATAAATGCTTTTATAACTTCGTTGCTTTCGAAAACAACATAAGGAAGAGGTTTAAAATGATCAGAAGCCAGCAATTCTGTAACATCAGAGAAAATCTTTTGCGCCTTGTTTTTACGGAATTTAAACAACTGATCCACATCAATAGCAAAGTAACTGATATTTTCCTTAAATGCTTTAATACCTATTTCCGTATTTTCAACAAAATCACGCTTTCCTAATTCCATAAATCGACCAAATGGCTTAAGAAGATCTAGACTTTCTCTCATTGCCTCTCCAGAAAGACAATTTAAAACAGCATCTACACCTTTGCCATCGGTATCATTTTTTAAACGCGAGAAGAAATCCAAACTGCGTGAGTTATATATATGCTTCACGCCCAACATTTTTAAGAAATTTCGTTTCTTCTCAGAACCTGCAGTTGCGTAAACTTCAAGTCCTAGATAGGATGCTATCTGTATAGCGGCAATACCCACACCACCTGCAGCACCATGAATTAAAATACTTTCACCACGCTCCATTGAAGCAAGGTTTGAAATAGCATACCAGGCTGTGAAAAACACAATTGGAACTGTTGCAGCAGATTCAAAAGACCAGTTATCCGGAATTTTTGCTATGGCATATTCTTTAACAGTCAGTTTTCGGCTAAAGCATGCAGAACCATACCCCATTACTTTGTCGCCTACTTTGAAATCTTTTACTCCACAACCTACAGCTAAAATTACTCCAGAAAACTCAAGTCCTAGATATGGTCCAGAAAAACCATTCTCTAGAGCATCGTCAGGTACAAGTCCCATAGTAAGCATAATATCTCTGAAATTAAGACCTGTAACCTTAACATCAACTAATACTTCATCAGACTCGGGTACAGTAATAGTTTTGACCTTCCAACATAAATTTCTTAATCTGCCTGGAGTAGAAAAATCAAGGTACGTAGTTTCGAAAACATCACTCTGAGCTTTTGTTATCAATGAATGATCACTTTCAAAAGAAGTACTTAAACAACTATTATCAACTCTTATTTCTGAACTGTAACGAATTCCTTGCTTATAGCAAATTTCATCATTTTGATCCCATAATTCAATTTCGTTTAACAATGATGAGACAAAGAAATCAGTATCAATCGTTGTGGCCATTGAACTTGGCAAATAATAATCTATAGACTTAACCTTTGACGAAGGAACTTCATTAGCAATTACCCTGGCAAGTCCAGAAAGTGCTTTTTGTTCTGGAACAAATGAATTATTAATAGTTACAACGACTAAAGGTTTTCCATTAAGATGTTGAGATATTGAACAGGCTTCGGTCAAAAAGGTACTTTCTTCTTTGATCCCATCCTTTTCTGAGAGACCAACAAAAGACATAAAAACAACAACATCAAATTCTATAAAATTATTTCTGTCAGAAGAAACTACCTCAGCCTTAACACAACGTTCACTAAACTGACTAATCACACGTTCAGCAACAGATCTAAATTCAAAGAAAGAACTATCTGTTAAACCTGGTATAACAAATGCTATATTTTTGCCTGCAGAAAGATCTGGGCATGCAATAGGATCATCTGCTTTTTGAGAAATAAGCATATACCACCCACCCTGATAGTTTCCTGCCGCATCTTCCTTAACTACGTATGAATTACCTATGCATCTAGAAAGCAGAGAATTCCAATAATTATGATTTTTAAGAGGTGAAACACCATAACTTTCAGAATTACTCCACCATTTTGAAGAGTAACCGCAAGAAAATGCACCAAACCAATCATTACTTCGTTCAGCGACTACAAAGATTGCATTTTTGGACATTAAACGTTTTATATCTGATACAAAAATTTCTGCATCAGATGAACAACTTAATTGCGCATTTGTAATAACTAAGTCAAAGAAGGTGTCTGATTCATTTGTATTGTTCTTATTTATAATACTTGCATCTGTCAAGTCCTTATAATTATGGAACCAATTCAGAGAAATTCTGTCCACAAATTTTTCTTCGATAATACTTTCTGGACCAATTTCCAAAACGCGCAATTTTCCTGATACAGGAACTTTTTCAACAAGTATTTCGATTAAACTGTTGATCGAACGACAAATTTCACAACTCAATAGAGATTTTGAACTTACAAAACTACCTTCAACAAATTCTGAATCCTCTGTATTTTCTGAAATATTCGCTGTCGATTCACCATTGCAAAATTGCCCTAACAATACAGGAATTTTATCCTTCATTTCTCTAGCAATAATTAGTTCATAAACCAAACATGGATATCTACTGTACAGATAATCAAGGATCTCATCTCCTGATCCAATTTCCTCTAAAGAAATTTCTGAAGTTCTAATAAAACCTAAATCATCGCATCTTAGAAGTGAGTGTTCACATAAAAGATCATATAAATATTTAATTAAAGGATGAAGAGTTTGCGAATCACAGAAAGACGACTTAGAAATATTGTTATGTGAGCAAATACTAGAAAATGCATCATAACTATAGGCTAATACTAATTGTTCAAGTAGGGGAAGTATTTCGCTATATACCAACGAACGTGTTGCCAAATTTTCTTTGTAATCAAATTGTTTAATAAGATCATAAATTTCAGATAAAGTGTATGGGAAATTACCTCCAAAAACTGAATCATTTCCTAAAGAAGTCACAGTCTGTTCGTAACTCCATGATGACACCATATCAGAAGCAATTGCAGACTGATGTTTTGCTGGAACTTTATTGAATCTACAATTTTTCAAAATTCCAACTGCTTTACCTTCACTGTTATACAGAACAAAGTCTACTAAGACACTGCGTTGCGAAATGCATCTAATTTTTCCAACAATCGATATAGGCTTTGCATGTTTTTCAACAGAAATTCTTCCAAATTTTACTGGAAGGTATACATCTTTTACTTTTAAGTCTGCCTCTTGTGAGAGCAATGCAAGCAAGCCATGAAACGCAGAGTCAAGAACTCCTGGATGAATAACATACTTATCAGTATCATCTAGTTGCAAAAGATCAATTTTAAGGATACCTTTAGAGCGATCTAAACTTAACTGTTCAATCTGTCTAAATGATTTACCATAGGAAAGTCCTAATGACTCAGTATATTTGTAAATCTCATCATGATAAATTATTTGTGAACAATTACTATCAAGATTTAATGCAGCAATGAGTTCTTTTTCGGTACCGTCAAAAATTCCATTATTGGAAGCCGGCAACAATCTACCACGAACATTACAAATCCAATCCTCAAATGAAAGATAATCTCTCGAATAAATTGCAAAATTTCGACTATTATCAGAGATCTCGAGTCTAACAGATTTATACTTATCTGTAGCAAAAGTTATCGAGGTTAAAATATTAGCATGTTCAATATTAAGATATCTGCAATCAACTAATTCCTGTTCAGCTTCAAGTACGGATTCAATAATATCCGCAGCTGCATAAACACATTCACCATCAACAATATGATCGCCTAATAACTGATTTTTTGATGGTTCTAAAATATTTTCCCATAAACTGTTGGCGCTATTAACCTTCCAACCTAATAATGAACTAATTCTGTATCTTTCGTTATTTTTCTCAGAAGAATTTGCATATTGATAGCACTGATTGTCCCACTGATAATGAGGTAAATCCAAATATCTATCAGAATTAGAATATAACGCCTGTAAATCTGTACCAGTGCAACAGAGATGAATATTGAGTATTAACTCAACAAGTCGATCATTACCATTAGCATTTTTCAAAAGAGATGGTTGAATCGAAATTTTTTTATTTAATCCCTTTGCTGATTCTCTAACATATCTCTGAAGAATAGCAGACGATCCAATTTCTATAAAATAATCACAACCGTCATTTACCATACTCTTGACAGCTTGGTGAAAATAAACGCTTTGCCTTATATTTTTCCACCAATATTCAGATTTTAATCGTTCCACTGAGGACAGTTTCAATCCAGTTACTGATGAATAATAATCAGTATAGGAATTGCCGTCCATTCCGACTACTGTTTCAAGTTGCTTCAACAAATCATTTTTGATTGTATCCATAATAAAACTATGGAACGGATAATCTACATCCAACAATTTGAAAAATATATGTCGTTCTAAACAATATCTTTCTAACTGTTTTAAAGAATTCGTATTTCCCGAAATTGTAATATTATCTGCTGAATTAAACGCAGCTATTTCAACATCACTAATGCCGAGCACATTCAAAACTGAAACGAAATCGGAAGCTTTTACAGAAACCGCGGCCATTCGGCCAAGACCCTTCGTTCTATGTTGCAACATACTACGCACACATATAACTTTTACAGCTTCATCCAGTGAAAGTCTTCCAGAAACAAAGGCTGCAGCAATTTCTCCCATGCTGTGACCAACTACGGCCTTAGGTTTAATTCCGCTTAAACTCATAACTTGACAAAGAGCAATTTGAATTGCAAAAATTAGAGGTTGAGAAATCTTAGTATTGTTTATAATCTCATTCTCTATCTGCCCTCTTTGCATATAAGATTTTAGAGATACACCTATATAATCTTCAATTTTGTCAGAAAGTTCATCAAAAAATTCAGCAAATAAATGATTAGTACGGTACAGTTCAGTTCCCATACCTGAATATTGCGAACCATTTCCATTAAAAATAAAAGCTATCTTCTGATTTTCCTGCTGAACACATTCATAAATGCAGTTAGAATTATTAGAACCTTCAGCAAAATTCTTTAAGGAAACTGTGAGTTCATCGCATTCTGAAGGCCAGAATGCAACTCTGTGCTTATAAAAGTCTCTTTTACAGGATGCAGAACTACACAGATTAAGCAAGTCTATTGTTGGTGAGTTACTCAGATAATCCGCATAGGAACCACAAAGTTTCTTTAATGAACTTAAGCTTTTAGCACTCAAAAATAGAGGAGTACCACCTATAATACTGTATTTATTATCACTTTGTTTTTGTTTGCGATTGACTGATTCATGGACATCATGATAACTTTGTAAAATAACATGAGCATTTACACCTCCAAAGCCAAATGAATTTACAGATGCTGAATAGGTTTTCTTAGAACCCAGCTGTTTTCCATTCTGAACGCACTGAATTTTCAATTGTTCAAAATTAATATTTTTGCTAGGTTGCATTTCAAAAGGAACTGGAGGAACTATTCCATGATTCAGACAAAGAATAGTCTTTACAAGCCCTGCCAAACCAGAAACAGGCTCCATATGACCAAGATTTGCCTTAACAGAAGATATAATTAGTGGATCTTCTTTTAGTCTGTTTTTACAATAAACAGAAGAAATTGAGCGAGCTTCTATTGGATCGCCGACAGAAGTTCCTGTTCCATGAGCTTCAATAAAATCAATATCAGATCCTACAAGTCCACTATCTGAAAGAACTCTTGACATTAGTTGAGTCTGTGCTGTTTCTGAAGGTATAGTAAGTCCTTTTTTTCTTGAACCATCAGTATTCACACCAGTGGCTTTAACTACGGCATAAATTCTATTATGTTCAGCCAAGGCATCATCAAGAGGTCTTATAAGTAATACTACAACACCTTCTGATCTAACATAACCGTTTGCACGTTCATCAAAAGGTCTGCAAGTTCCTGTAGGAGACAGCATAGATGCATTGCTAAAACCAACAAATGAATATGGATCTTGTAGTAAATGAGCACCCGCAACGAGTGCAAAGGGCACCTCTCCTGTTTTTATCGCCTGACACGCATGGTGAAATGCTACTAAAGATGAAGAGCAAGCTGTATCCATGGAAATAGAAGGTCCATGGAGATCAAAAACATAAGAGATACGATTACTAGCCATACTAAGTGTATTGCCAGTCATTGTATAAGGAGAAATAGAAGGCAAATCCTTTGGTGCTTGTAAACCATAATCTAATGATGATATTCCAGTATATACACCACAATCAGATCCACGTAACAGAGAAGGTTTTATGTACGCATCCTCCAAACACTCATGAGTAACTTCAAGAAGTAGTCTTTGCTGTGGATCTAGCCATTCTGCCTCTCTTGGCGAAATTCCAAAAAAAGCAGCATCAAAATCACGAATATGATCCAAAACACCTGCATTAAAAGTCACACTTCGACCTGGGATCTGTTTATTTTGATCCTTATATAGATCAGTAGGCCATCTAGAATAAGGAATTTCAGATATCGCACACTTGCCCTCACTTAAAAGAGACCATAATTCATCTTTAGTCGAAACTCCTCCAGGCAATCTGAAGGCCATTCCTATAATAGCTATATCTCTACCAAAATTCTTCTTCAAAACAACCTCTTACTAATATTCGACAAACATCGATCAATTCCATATGCCACGAGTATCAATCAAAACTTGCTTATCACTAAAAACAGGTTTGATTGTTTTAAACTCTTGATGATCAACTAATAACACTACAACATCAGCAACAAGTGCTTCTTCAAGGCTTACTAGTTTTACACCACAAAGTTTTAAAGACTCAGGTAAATTACAAATATTTGGCTCAACAGCTACAACAGCAGATGGGAATTCTCTTGATAAATCGAATGTAATTTTTAATGATGGACTTTCACGCAAATCATCTATATCAGGTTTGAAAGCTAGACCTAAACAAGCTATTTTCGGCTCTTTGTTATTAAGTTTTTCAACAGCTTCCTTAACTTGTTTCTCTACCCATTCTGATTTGCCATCATTTATATTTCTTGCCATATGAATTAGTTTAGCTAATTCAGGTGTTTTACTTACTATAAACCATGGATCAACAGCTATACAATGACCACCAACACCTGGACCAGGATTTAAAATATTTACTCTTGGATGATGATTTGCAAGTTCGATTAATTTCCAAACATTTATATTCAATTTGTCACAGATAAGTGAAAGTTCATTTGCAAAAGCAATGTTTACATCTCTGAATGCATTCTCAGTCAATTTAGACATTTCGGCAGTTTTAGCATCGGTCTGCAAAATATCCCCTTTAACAAAATTTTTATAAATAGCAGTTGCCTTCTGTGCTGAAATTTCGTTTATTCCTCCAATAACTCGATCATTTTTTATTAGTTCTTCCATAATTTTTCCAGGAAGAACTCTTTCAGGACAATAAGCCAAATAAATTTCACAATCATTGCTAGATTCAGAAGCTATTTTTAAATCTGGTCTCTTTATTTTTATGATTTCTGCAACTCGATCAGTAGTACCAACAGGTGAAGTGGATTCCAAAATTATGGTATTTCCTTTCCTAAGAAAAGGTGCAATAGATTCTGCAGCGGTCTCAACAAATGAAATATCAGGTTCATGATTATCATTCTTGAAAGGTGTTGGTACACAGATGATGAAACAATCTGCAAAACAAGGTTTATCCGAAGCACAAAGAAGCTTATTATCGACACATTTTTGCACTACATCTGCAAGTCCAGGCTCTACAATATGGATTTTTCCTTGATTTATTCTTTCTACTACTTGACTGTTTACATCAACACCATGCACTTCTATACCATTTGCTGCAAACATAGCAGCTGTTGGTAATCCTATATAACCAAGTCCCAAAATACACAGTTTCATTTTCTTCTGTAAAAAAACCTTAACTACTTCAATTCAGATGTTCTCAAAATTGCATCTACTATTCTTTCTGCTGAATGGCCATGTCCATATGGGTTCTGAGCACTTGTCATTTTTATATACTCATCTTCGCAATCCAAAAGAAGAGAAACACCATCTACTATTGATTGCTTTTTAGTACCAACCAAACGAGCACACCCCGTCTTTACACCCTCAGGCCTTTCTGTAACATCTCTCATTATAAGAACTGGTTTACACAAAGCAGGAGCCTCTTCTTGCAAACCACCAGAATCTGTAAGAACAAGATATGAAGATCTCAATAATGCTTGAAATTGAAAATATGAAAGAGGAGGCATAAGATAAACTCTAGGCGTATTTTTTAACAAATTTTTTACTGGCACCTGAACATTCGGATTCAAGTGAACAGGAAATACAAAAAGACAATCCTCATATTTATTTGCTAATGAATTAATCGCATTGCAAATTTCATCAAATCCTTTTCCAAAGTTTTCACGACGATGCGCTGTTATTAGTACTATTCTTTTGCCATCAGCAATAGCATGTTTGACAGTACTATCCAGGTATTCGTCTTTGCCCAAACTCAATTCCTTCGCTCTCATAAGTGAATCTATTACAGTATTACCAGTTACAAACGCATAATCAGGATCTATTCCTTCACGAATTAGATTTGCATACGCATTTCTTGTTGGAGCAAAATGAAGATCTGCAATTCTTGTTACTATCTGCCTATTAACTTCTTCTGGAAATGGTGCATGTTTATTAAAACTTCTAAGACCGGCTTCTATATGAGCAATTTTTATTCCTCGATAATAAGCACACATAGCAGCGACCATTACGGTTGTTGTATCACCTTGCACTACTATTAAATCTGGTTTTTCCTTTTCTAATATGCGATCAAAGGATTCAAAAAGACGAGCGGTGAGTGAAGCTAAAGATTGATTGTCACTCATTACATTTAAAGCTATATCAGGCACAAGTTTAAAATCAGCAAAAACTTCATCTAACATCTGTTTATGCTGACCAGAATTACAAAGTAATGTATAAATTTGTGGTCTTTTTTTTAGTTCTATGACTATCGGAGCAACCTTAATTGCCTCTGGTCTAGTACCAGCTATAACCATAATTTTCATACGAAACTTCCAAAGTCATAACATTTGTTTTTAACACATAAATTTTACAAAAAAAAAAAAAAAAACATTTTATGTCATATTCAAATCTTGTAATATCTAACCGTTCATTTTTTAATCATATTGTTTAGATTTTAATCTTTTTATAACTTTAATTGTAAAGACATGAATTAGCTTTTTTGAAATATGAATATTCTTTCTAAAAGAAATAAAAACCCATTCGTAATTCGAAAACAAAAAAATTGCAATTTTGAAAAAGGAGGCAATCTTTAGGTAAAAATCAATGGGAATACAAAGACCTTTGCTCTGATACTGATCCGGTTCAAATAAATCAGTTCTCTGACTGCCACGTCTAATTGAGGTGATGAGACAATAGGAACCATAGAAAAACAGGATGCCGTTGCTGGCGGACCGTGTTTTCAATCCGAAAATTGATTTGGTGGTACTATGAAAAAAGTAAGAATTACGGTCATGAGAATGGCCCGCTACGATGATTTAATCGAAAAATACGAAAATCCCCTTGAGCACCCGTGTGATATGCAGCCAGGACAGACTTTCACCGCCGACGGCTGGAGAAAACCGGAGGGTTTCTGCGAAAGTGCCTGGAGCACCATCTCACCCTTTGTGATGACGCTGGCATACGGAGGTTCCGATATCTACAGCGGATGGATGAAAAACAGCAAATCAGCCATGATCTCCTGCAACGACGGATTCAGACCTGTAAGTTTTCTGCTGGAGGCACTGGACGAGGAGGCGTCACCTGAACAGCCGTAATTTCCGCGACAGTTTATTTTCAGAATGGATCACAACCATGTTTCGTCTATAACAAGGCCTCCTTTCGGAGGCTTTAAATAGTCCATAGGACACTAAACAAGGATCTAAAATGGAAACTGTAAACTTTAAAGTCCGGATCTGAATCCGGTTTTAGTTAATCTCATTGCAAAATATAATCAAATTCTTTAACCAAGCCTCCTTGCGGAGGCTTTAAACTAGTCCGTAAGACAAAGAACAAGGATAAAAAAATGAAAACTTTAAACGTCCGATTTTAGTTAATCTCATTGCAAAATATCATCAAATTCTTTAACCAAGCCTCCTTCCGGAGGCTTTAAACTAGTCCGTAAGACAAAGAATGAGGATAAAAAAATGAAAACTTTAAACGTCCGGTTTTAGTAAATCTCTTTGCAAAATATCATCAATTTCCTTAACCAAGCCTCCTTGCGGAGGCTTTATTCTCTAACAAATTAATAAGGAATAATCAAATGAAACTAAAACTGCATCTCTCCTGAAAAGGATCCAATTCTGGTAAACAATGTCATTCATTTTCCTCAGATTTCCGACAAAGCCTCCTTGCGGAGGCCTTAAATACAAAATAAGGAAAAATAAAAATAACCGTAACTCGCACCACATCGGTGCAATTCCTTTCGGAATTAAAACTCTTCTGTTGTGTGCCTATCAATTATTCAGGCCTTAACGAAGGACCGAATCAATCAACTCAATGACTTCATTATAGCACTAATTTAATAATGTGCAACATATTTATATTGTTTATTATTATTTTTTTTAAATTTCAAATCTGACAGTTCTAAAAATTGATTAATTTTGTATATTTTTTATTCATTTTCTTATTTCCAAATCTGACAGTTCTAGAAATTGATTAATTTTGTATATTTTTTATTCATTTTCTTATTACCAAATCTGTCAGTTCTAGAAATCGCTTAGTTTTGTATATTTTTTATTCATTTTCTTATTTCCAAATCTGACAGTTTTGGAAATCGCTTAATTTTGTATATTTTTTATTCGTTTTCCAATTTCCAAATCTGACAGTTCTGGAAATCGTTTAATTTTGTATATTTTTTATTCGTTTTTCATATTTTCAAATCTGACAGATTTGAAAAACGGGTAATTTTGTAATTTTACCGGTAATTCAAACGGCTTTAAGGTTTAAAACAGGTGTACTAAGTGAGTCTCCGCATAACTGAAACTGAATATTCACCAATAGGAGCACTATTTTCAGCAACAACCAAACTCAATCATTCCGCCGCAGAATGAATACATCCTCAGTTGCAGGTACCGGAAAGGATAGGAAATTAATTGAAACGAGGTAAAAAAGATCCGGAACGATATCAGTTTTAACAGCTCTACCGGTTCCGGAAATCCGGACAGATTAATCAGGATAACGTTTTCTGGTACTGTTGCGGTCAAGTTCACGCAATCTGGCCAGTTTCTCAGAAATTTTTATTTCCATGCCCCGCTGGTTCGGCTCATAGAAAACTGTATTTCTGATTTCAGGAGGAAGATAGCACTCACCTGCTGCATAGGCATTCTCTTCATCATGGGCATAGCGGTAGCCCTCATGACAGTGCATAGCCTCCATCAGCTTGGTAGGAGCGTTACGAAGATAAAGCGGAACCGGAAGATCCCCGGTCTGTGCCGCCAGCTGCCTTGCCTTGTTCCAGGCAACATAAACAGCATTGCTTTTCGGTGCCGCCGCCATATAGACAATAGCCTGGGCGATAGCCCTCTCACCTTCGGCCGCTCCGACTCTTTCGAAGCAGTCCCAGGCATTGATTGCTATTCTCATGGCATTGGGATCTGCGTTGCCGATATCCTCGGATGCTATAGCCAGCAGACGGCGTGCCACGTAAAGCGGATCCCCGCCTCCGGCCACAATTCTGGCATACCAGTACAGAGCGCCGTCGGCATTCGAGCCGCGGATGGATTTATGGAGAGCTGAAATATAATCGTAGTAGCTGTCACCCTTCTTGTCATAGACCGCGGACTTTTCACCCAGAGTTTCAGTAATAAGGGACACTCCGATCCTGGTGACTCCGTCCTGAGAAATCGGGGCACAGTCGATCAGCGCCTCCAGAAAATTAAGAACCCGCCTGCCGTCACCGCCGGCGTAGTCAACCAGAATATCAAGGGCGTTATCCTCAAACT
>JAEEGG010002561.1_pt1 | contig 46658 bp, 33 predicted proteins | sample 9134161 | NCBI WGS metagenome assembly JAEEGG01 (sample SAMN16246543, study PRJNA631951) | gut metagenome | biome: gut microbiome; feature: rumen; material: CR-attached | host: Bos | place: Iran: Karaj | collected 2018-10 | reverse complement strand
CTTTGCCGTCGCGCCGTGCCACCAGCTGTGACGTGGCATAGCGGATGCCGTCGACGTTGACGGGGAATATGGCCATCGTGCCGGCGGGGATGGTCATATTCGGCAGCTTCACGCCGCCAGCCTCCAGCACGACGTTCTTCTTGGCTGTAAACTGGCAGAAGCGTTCGTAGTTGTTGACGAAGATGAAGGCAGAGGTTACAGCCTCCTCGGCTCCCTCCCTTTGGGAGGGTAGGGGTAGACTCACCCTCACTGCCCAGCGCAACTGGTCATCCTGTCCGCGCTTCAAGTCCTGTGGACTGGGGAACTGTGCCTCCATCGGAGCCAGCAGCTCGCCGTAGTCGTGCATGAAGAGGTGTAGCGGACGCAGCGTATAGTATTGCGGATAGGTCTGGCCGAACTCGCCCAGCGGTGCCTGGAAGTCGTAGGTACACACGGGCAGGTCGTTGTTGGCCGTGCCGGGCGATGTCTGACACTCGTTGAGTGTATGCAGCTTGCCTTCGGGATTGGTGCCGCCGTGGTACATGTAGTAGCCTAACAGGTTGCTGCCGCTGCCCAGCTTCACCAGTGCCATCGAGTAGGCATCCTCAGGGTAGACGTAGGGACGGCGGTGATAGGCCGTGGCCATGCCGCCACCCAGCTCACAGGTGAAATAAGGATATGCGTCATCGCCCTTGTTGACCTTCTCCTCCTGCTTACCTAACAGGTCGGTGCCGATGGCTGTCGAGGAACGGAAGGCCTTGAAATTAAAGGCTTTGTAGTAGTTGCCGCACCCTTCGGTCACCTCCTTGTCCCAGAAGCCGTCGGCATAGTCGCCATAGAGGGGCAGCATCTCGCCGTATGGAACGGGGGTACGCAGCTCTGGCCAGCCGGTACGGGTATAGAACGGCAGGTCGAAGCCTATCTTCAGGGCTATCCTCTTCAGTGCCATCAGGTACTCGCCACGGCCACGGTACTCGTTGTCGAACTGTGCCGCCATGACTGGCCCTCCGTCTTTCCACTGCAGGCCCTGTACCTGTGTGAAGATCTGACGATAGAGCTCCTCGGCGAGGCCAAGGAACACGTTGTTCTGCTCGCGTAGCTTGCAACCCTTCTGGAATGCCCAGTCGGGTATGCCGCCATTGCGCACCTCACCGTGGCAGAACGGGCCAAGGCGCAGCACGACGGGCATATCCTCCTGCTTGCACACCTCCAGGAAGCGGCGCAGCGAGCGTTGCCCGTCCCAGCGGAAGATGCCCTCTTCCTCCTCAATGTGGCTCCAGAAGATGTAGGTGGCAATGATGGTCACGCCGCCTTCCTTCATCTTTCTGACCTCCTGCTGCCACTCGTCGGCAGGGATGCGTGAGTAGTGTACCTCGCCCATGACGGGACATACACGGTGGCCGCCAACGATGAGGCTCTTGGAGTCCCATTTCACCTCTTTGCCAAAGTCAGCAGCCCATGTTGTCAGCACGCCCATAGCCATAAGGGCCAGCAGTATCCTTCTTGTCATACCCGTCTGTTTGTTGTTCTTTAATCAAGGTGGAACACTTCCTGCAGCGGGATGGTGACTGGCGAGTTGTCGGTATTGACCTCCATGATGTCGGCCATCATGTCCCACCACCGCTGGGTGACGGGGTCTACGTGGTCGGTGTCCTGCGAGCTGCCCTCGCCCTCACACTCCTGGTAGGCGAACAGCAGGTTGGTGTCGCGGTCCCAGAAGATGCTGTAGTTCTTGACTCCTGCTTCGTGTATCATCTCGACCAGCTCCGGCCAGATGGCGGCATGGCGGCGCTCATACTCCTGCTCGCAGCCTGCCTTGAGGTACATTTTGAATCCAAATCGTTTCATATACTTGTCATTTAGTACACGGATTATACGTATGTGTGTTTAGTTCCCGTCCGGCTTGACGAGGTTGCTGCCCGTCGACATGTGCCACACAAACTGGGCGGGGTCGTCGGGCTGTGCGGGGTTGAAGTCCTGCCAGTCGGGGCGCAGGTGACTGGCCAGTGGCAGCTTCAGCTGCTGCATGCCCGTCACCACCATCTTGGCCACCTCCCACGCTCCGTAGGGGTTGAAGTGGGTGTTGTCGGCCAGTTCCCTAGTCTGTCCGGGGAAGGTGTTCATGGGGTAGTGTACCAGTGCCTGCTTGGAACCCTCCACGCCCAGCGTCTCGTAGAACGATGTCGTCATCTTCGTCAGTTCGATGACCGGCACGTTTTCGCGTACACCCACCATCTGCATGGCTATGGGGTAGTCGCCGTGGGTGTTGACGATGTGTCCCTGCTTGTCGAACGAGCGGCGTGCCGTGGGTGTGCAGAACACGATGTTGCCGCCCTTCTCGCGGACACGGTCGACGAATATCTTCAGGTTGCGGGTGTAGCTGTACCACGCTCCGTCGCCGGCCTTCTTCTCCTTCTCGTCGTTATGTCCGAACTCCACGACGACGTAGTCGCCCTTCTTCAGCTGTGTCAGTATCTTGTCGAGGCGCAGCTGTCCGAGGAACGACGTACACGACAGACCGCTCTCGGCGTAGTTGGCCACGGCGATGCCGTTGTCGAACCATCGTGTGATCATCTGTCCCCACGAGGCCCACGGCTCGTTCTCCTGGTCCACCACGGTGCTGTTGCCGCACAGGAAGAGTGTCGTGGCCTCCGTCTCTGGCTCGATGCGTATGTCCTTGACGGCAGGCGACGGGCCGCAGAAGGTGACTGTCAGCGAGTCGTCCCAGTTCTTGTAGCCCCACTCACGCTCCTTCAGCCTGACCTTCGTCTTGCCGTCGATGACGGGGTTGTGCTTGTTGACGACGAACGACACCGTCTCGTACTTTCCCTTCTTCGTCGTCACCATGTCGACGTAGTGGCGGCGGCTCTCGGCACGTACCACCGTCTGGGCAGCCCGCTTCTTGGCACCCAGCGTCACCGTCACGCGGTAGTTGCCGTCGGGCACCTGTACGGTGTAGCTGAACGGTTTGTCACTGACCCTGTCGAGCGTCACGGTCTCACCAAGCTGTGCGCTGGCCGTCAGGGCGTAAAGGCTTGCGACAAGTGTCGTCGCAACAGACAATAGAATGTATCTCATTTCTTAATAGAATAGTTTGTATTAGTAATTGTCTTACAAAGGTACGCTTTTTAGTTCATAGTTCATCGTTCATAGTTCATAGTTTTTAATTCATTAACTTTTTTTACTACACTGCACCGTTCTTTTCTCTTTTTTCTGTGTACCTTTGTCGCTGAATCAGCAAATCATCGGAACAACGGACATGAACGACGGCAGCAAATTATTCACTTATCACTCTTCCCTTTTCACTTTATTATTCTGTCTTGCCACCACGGCCTACGGACAGTCGGGACTGAACCATCGTGACTTCAGCAAATACTGGCGCGTGGAGTCGGAGGCTGCCGACTACCGCGTCACGTTCCACGGCGACACCTGCGAGCTGCTGGCTCCCAAGGGGCTGACGCTGTGGCGCAAGCAGAAGTACCAGGCCAACACCGTGGTGGAGTACGACGCGATGGTGGTGGACGAGGGGCAGGAGGGCGACCGGCTGAGCGACATGAACTGCTTCTGGCTGGCAAGCGACCCGCAGCACAACGACATCTGGGCGAGGGCAAAGTGGCGCAGCGGCATCTTCGTGCGCTGCTACACCCTGCAGACGTATTATTTGGGCTATGGCGGCAACCATAACAGTACGACGCGCTTCCGTCGCTATACGGGTGATGAGGCTGGTGTCACCGATGTCGAACGGCGGCCGCCGGTGCTGAAGGAATATACCGACCGGGCGCACCTGCTGCAGAAGAACCACTGGTACCACGTCAAGATACTGTCGTGCGACGGACGGGTACAGTTCTTCGTCGATGGCGAACTGATCGTAGACTACAACGACCCGACGCCGCTGACAAGCGGCTGGTTCGGTTTCCGCACCACGCTGTCAAGGACACGCATCACCAACTTCCGCACGTCGGCACCCGACAGGCTGACGGCCACGGACGGCATACCGCTGCACTGGGTTACGGACACGCAGCTGACAACGGCCGACGACACGTGGCCAGTGACGTTCGGCATCCCCTTCCGGCAGGGAGAGCTGCGTGATGTCAGCGCGCTGCAGCTGTCGAACAGCCTTCCGTCAGACGCATGGGTCACAGCCCGCTGGCCGGACGGCTCGGTGAAGTGGGCGACGATGGCGGCCGTATTGCCTTGGCGGCAGGAAGGACTGTGCGTCAGCGTAGACAGTAAGCAGCGGCGCGTCAAGGCCATTACCGTCACAGAACAGGACGGTGGCATCACCGTCAACACAGGACTGCTGACGGCCTGTCTGCCCAGGAATGGCAGCAACCTGATAGACAGCCTCATCGTCGATGGGCGGCAGGTGGGCGGTGCCGCCATGCTGGTAGCCACCACCATGCAAGGAAGCTACACATCGCACATCGACCGCGTCACCGTCGAACAGCAAGGCAGCGTCCATGCCGTCGTCAAGATAGAAGGGACGCATTCTGACCGACAGAGGGCGTGGCTTCCCTTCATTGTGCGGCTTTACTTCTACGGCAACAGCCGCCATGTGAAGATGGTACACACGTTTATCTACGACGGAGAGGCCTCGAAGGATATGATTACCTCGTTGGGCATACGCTTCGCCGTACCGATGCGCACAGAGGCCTATAACCGCCATATCGCCTTCGCCACCGACAACGGCGTATGGGCAGAACCCGTGCAGCCGCTGGACGGACGGCGTGAGCTGCGTCTGCGCCAGTCGCCGCCTGAGGAGGGACGCGGCATACCGCAGAAGCAGAACCTACAGCTCGACCAGATGCAGGGACGGCGCATACCGCCGCGTGAGGCCTTCGACCGTGTGGGACAGTCGCTGATAGACCACTGGGTGCAGTGGGACGGATTCCGCCTGTCACAGCTGACCGACAATGCCTTCGCCATCCGCAAGCGGGCTACCAGTGACGGCAGCACGCCGTGGATTGGTACCCTGACGGGAACGCGCAGCCGTGGCTATGCCTTCGTAGGCGACGTGGAGGGCGGTCTGGCCGTCGGCATGCAGGACTTCTGGCAGTCGTACCCCTCGACGATGGAGGTCAGCGGTGCCCGCAGCGACGAGGCACAGCTGACCATGTACCTGTGGAGTCCGGAGGCAGAACCCATGAACCTGTGCCACTACGACACCATTTCCCACGGACTGCAGGAGAGCTACGAGGACGTGCAGCCCGGCATGTCGGCACCGTATGGCATCGCCCGTACCACCACGCTGTGGCTGCTGCCGCAGGCCAGCTATCCAGGGTGTGAGGCCATCGACCGTCAGGCGGCACACGCGTACGACCATGCACAGCCGGTTCCCACCCCCCAGTACCTGCACGACTGCCGTGCCTTCGGCATCTGGTCGCTGCCCACCAGCGACAGTGTGGTGGAACGCCGGCTGGACGAGTATGTCAGCATCTACCAGCGGGAGATAGAACGGCGTAAGTGGTACGGATTCTGGAACTATGGCGACGTGATGCATGCCTACGACCCTGAGCGTGACGAGTGGCGCTACGACGTCGGCGGCTATGCGTGGGACAATACCGAGCTGGCGTCGCCGATGTGGCTATGGATGATGTTCCTGCGCAGTGGACGTGCCGACGTCTGGCGCATGGCCGAGGCCATGACGCGCCACAACTCCGAGGTCGACACCTACCACATAGGACCCTTCGCGCCGTTGGGGTCACGCCACAACGTCAGCCACTGGGGCTGCGGTGCCAAGGAGGCACGTATCTCGCAGTCGGCATTCCTGCGCTACAACTACTATCTGACGGGCGACGAGCGGACAGGCGACCTGATGACGGCACAGACGGATGCCGACACGCTGCTGTGGCACCTCGACCCCATGCGGCTGGCAGAGCCGAAGACGCTGTTCCCGTGTCAGGCACCGGCGCGGCTGCGCATCGGTCCCGACTGGCTGGCGTATGCCGGCAACTGGATGACGGAATGGGAGCGGACGGGCAACCGGCACTACCGCGACAAGATAGTGGCGGGCATGCAGTCGATAGCCCGCCTGCAGGACGGCATCTTCACGGGCAACCTGGCCAAGGGCTACGACCCCGCGACAGGTGTCATCAGCTACGACGGCCCCGACTCGCTGCGTTCTACCAGTCACCTGTTAGGCATCATGGGAGGCTTTGAGGTGATGAACGAGCTGCTGCCGCTGACAGACGTCGCTGGCTTCAACCGCTGCTGGCTCGACTATGCGCGCCGCTACAAGCAGATGGCGTGGACGACGCGCAAGAACAAGTTTCCCGTGCGCCGTCTGGAGGCATACGCCGCCTGGCAGGACCGTGACGTCAGGCGCAAGGATGACGTGTGGCAGTCGCTGCTCACGCCCAGCAAGGGCATCTCCACCAACGAGGCGGCACTTTGGTCGCTCGACGCCATCTACATGCTGGAGGTCATACCGAGATGAAACTTTGTTACCATGTGTCTTTCGCGCGTGCGCACTGTTTTAAATGAGGAATGAGAAATGGAAAATGAAAAAATGAGAAATGCCCAATCATGGAACTGAGAAGCCCACTACCAGAGTTCACTTCTCATTCCTCATTTCTCATTTTTTCTTAACCACGAATTTTACGAATTTCACGAATTAGCGAAATTTCTCATTTCTCGCTTCTCATTCCTCATTCCTCATTTCTTATTTATAATCCGGCAAGTAGTAGCCGAGGTGTGGCGGCTGGTTGTAGGCCACGTTCTGCCACACGATACTCAGGCGGTAGATGTTGTCGTGCATCAGCGTCGGCACGGCATGCGGGGTGGGAATGTTGGTGGTAAAGATGTTCAGGTGGCTGGCATCGCTGGAGTCCCACAGTATCAGCTCCTCGCGCCAGTCGCCGAAGAGGTCGGCCTGGAGGCAGGGCGTGGCCTTCGTCCAGTTGCAGCTGGTGCTGTGCCCCATGTCGTACAGCTGCTTGCCGTTGCTCAACGGCAGCGGCACGGCCTTCTCGCCGTCCCACTTCTCGATGTACGACGGGAAGTAGGGGCGCTGGCGTCCGTTGGCCAGCAGCTCGTCCTGCAGGTCGCCGTCCCAGTAGATGCGGAAGTTGCTGGACGGCAGGCGGCTGGAAATGGTGTTGCCCTTGATGTCGCGCACGGCACGGTTGAAGATGTGCCAGAACTCATAGCCACGGTGGCTGCCGTCGATGTCGGCTGCCACGCCGCGCCCGGTGTCGTCGCTTGCCGTCTCGTACCACAGCCGCTCGCCGGTACGGGCGTCGCGGAGGTCGGCACCGTAGGGATATGCCTCGTGAACCATGAAGAACTCCAGACCGGGGCGGTCGGGGTCGAGGTCGCCCAGGTGGGTGGCGTCACCGTGGCCAAGGCCGGTGGAGTAGAGTAGGGTGCCGTCGTGGTCGATGGCTGCCGAGCCGTAGGTAATCTCGTCGCAGCCGTCGCCGTCGACGTCGCCCACGGCAACGCTGTGGGCACCCTGACCGTAGGCGGTGGCCGCCAGTCCGCGATGCCACTGCCGCTGTCCCTGTACGTCGTCGACATAGTATTCCGTGGGCGACACGGAGGCGTGGAACCATTTGGTGCGCAGCTTGTGGCCGTCGAAGTCGACCGCCCACAGGTGCGACGGTGTGTAGTAGCCACGGCACATCACGACGCTCGGCCGTGCCTTCGGTCCGTCGAGCCATGCCACACAGGCCAGGAAGCGCTCGCCACGGTTGCCGGCGAAGCCACGGTCGCCCCATCCCTCCTTGTCGTAGTCGGCGGCACCGCCATAGCCAAAGGCCCGGTTGGGACGGTAGTAGACGGTATGCAGGGCGCGTCCCGTCAGTCCGTCGAACACGGTCAGGTACTCCGGTCCGCTGAGTATGCGTCCGTTCCTGGTGCGGTAGTCGGCAGCGTTGTCGGCACTGCGTATCTCCGGGTCGTCGGCCGCCTCGGTGACGTAGCGGCCGGTGCCGTCGACGGTGCCAGGAGCCGTCTTGCACACCAGCTCGGCGCGTCCGTCGCGGTCGAGGTCGTAGACCATGAACTGCGTGTAGTGCGCCCCGGCTCGGATGTTCTTGCCGAGGTTAAGTCGCCACAGCTTGGTGCCGTCGAGCTTGATGCAGTCGATGATGACATCGCCCGTGTAGCCGTCGTGTGAGTTGTCGTGGCTGTTCGACGGGTCCCACTTCAGGAAGATTTCGTATTGCCCGTCACCATCCACGTCGCCCACGGAACAGTCGTTGGGTGTGTACCGATAGGGGCGTCCGTCTGGCGTAGTACCCTCTTGGGGACGGTCGAGGGGTATTGAGAGGTAGAGGTCGGGCCAAGGGGCGACGGCGACAGGTGACGGCATACCGGCATCTAGGTCGTTTGCCATTTCGACATTCCGGGATGACGGAATGACGGAGTAGCGCGATGCCGCCGTTCCTTCCTTGTCGGTGTGGTTGGTGACCGTCAGCCCCTTGGCGATGACCTTGCCGTCGCGCAGCAGGTCGAAGGCGACGCCCTCAGGGTCGGTGCCTAACAGTCGCCAGCTGACGAACACTCCCTCCTGTCCGGCAGGCAGGGCCACCACGCCACGGTTCAGCCGCTCCATCTGCTCCGGGTACGTCTTGTACTGCTGTGCCGACAAGGGCAAAATGGAGAAAAGGGAAAAACAGAAGTGTAACAGGAACCTACCACTCATCGTCTTCATTGCCTACCAGTCCATGTTTCAGGGCTTCCTCTATCTTGTCCATGATGGCGTTGGAATAGGCGTGGGTCATGACAAGGGCCTTCGCACAGGTGCGCTTCTGTGCGTCCTTCTCGACAAAGGGATAGCGCTTGATAATCTCCCACTGCTCGTCGTAGAGCCTGCGGTCGGTCTTGTCGTCCTTCATGCGCTTGCCGTCGCTATAGATGTTGCGGTCCTTCTGCCGTGCGTTGTCCTTGTCGGCAAGTGCTCCCAGCCATCCTCCGTCCTCGACCTTCAGGATGTCGTAGTTCTGCACGGTATAGGTGACACGCACCTTGCCCTCCTTGATGTCGATCTTGATGATGGGCGTGATGTTGACGATATAACGGTACAGCGTCCCCGTATGGTCGGCAATGCCGTTTATCTCCGACGAGATGATGATACACCCGGCATCCTTGTCGTTCAGCGTGATGGCCTGCTTGTCCTTGAACGTAGCAGTGACCCAGTAGTTCAGCAGTACGTACAGCTGCTCCTTGGTCTTCCCCGGAGTCTCGATGATCTGCTGGTAGGACATCGACTGGTTCTTGTCGAACTTGACTCCCTTCGACAGGTTGGCGGCGGCATCGAGCCATTTCTCGCCATACTTCTCCTTTGCATACTTTTCCAAGTCTGCTGCTTTCATCACCTGGGCGTGAACACCCATTGTAGCACCGCAAACACACAGGATTGCGGCTACCAGAATAGTCTTCAACATATCTTTCATTGTTATTTTCGTTCGTTTCCGTGTGCAAAGGTATTGCAAACCAAGGAAAATACCAAAAGAAAACTTGCTTTTCTTGTGTTTCCCTTTGCCGAATGAAAAAAAAGTGTTACTTTTGCACCGTTTTAGACACAAAACCGACAATATGAAGAAAACCATTGTTTTCGCCATTGCCATCATGATGAGTATGGCAGTACAGGCGCAGGGCATCCGCGTCAACTACAAGGGTGCAATGCCCACCATCAGCGACTTCGTGACAGCCTACCTGTCGCAGGAGGACGATGAAGAGATGATCTGGGGCATCAGGGAAGACTGGGAGTGTCACCAGCAGGGGAAGGCACTGAGCAACGGTGCCTCTTTTACCGTGGATGTGAGGAACGGGTTCATCCGATACGACAAGCGCTATACGGCCAGGACTTATAGCTACACGGAGTTCTGCTTCTGGAACAGCGGAGATGCCAGGAGCAAACTGTTAGGCGTGAACCGTGGCTGCATAGAGGATGGAAAGCCCGTGACCGCACAGTTCTCGGGGCTGAAGTTCTATACCTACGACAACGCGACCAAGCGGATGGTGCAAACCCTAAACACAGACCTTGGCGCAGGCATCCATACCAGGTCTGAGGTGACCTACGCCCTGCCGCAGAACGGCAAGAACATCATGGCCACCATCCATGCGCCGCAGGGTGAGGTACAGATACTGATGAAGTGGAACGGCAGCAAGTTCGACCAGGAGCAGTCAGGCCGTCCGGCAGGCAACGTACAGGTGTCGGCTCCCGTTGGCAGCTTCGGCGAGACCATCAGGTACAAGGACGATGACTATATCCGCGTCTACACTGCCGAGCAGTTCCTTAACGCCCTTGGTTCGAACCGCAATGTTCTGGTGGCCAAGGACACTGAAATCAACCTCACGCCGATGCTCAACGACCCCAGCCTGTTCCGCACACGCTTCAAGATGTGGATGCCTGATGTGTCAAGTGGCGTCGACGGCGGGCGCGAGACGGTGGTCAGCGAGGAGGTGTTCGATGGTCGCCAGCTGACGCTGGTCAACATGAAGCAGCTGATTATCGAGGGTGAGCAGAACTCGCGCATCGTGGTAGAGCCGCGCTATGCCTTCTGCCTGCGTTTTGTCGACTGCCAGCAGTGTACGGTGAGCAACCTTACCATCGGCCATACTGAGGGTGGCTACTGTCAGGGTGGTGTCATCGGCGTGAAGCGCGGATGGCGGAACGTGGTCATCGACTGTGACCTCTACGGCTGCGGTACCTATGGCCTCGACATCGACGGTACCAACAGCTTCTCGCTATATTCCAGCAAGATACGTGACTGCACCTACGGCATCATGCAGCTGAACAACTCGGAGGCCGTACATAGTACCCATTGCGACTTCTTCAACAACCGCGAGTATACGCTTATCGAGAGCCACGGATGCGTCGGTACGGTATTCGAGGACTGCCGCTTCTTTGCCAACTGGGGCGATGCAGCGCTCTTCAGCTTCGACCGCGAGTTTATCCTGATGGGCTGTGCCGTCTACCATCCCACGGAGAATCTCGGTACGATGAACCTCTGCGACCAGCCCGGTGCCAAGAATATGTTTGACTCCAATCCATACGATAAGGATATCCGGGGCCGTGAGATAGGTCCTGACGGCCATTATGCACACGCAAAAGGAGAGTGAGGAACGTTGAACATTGACCATTGAACATTGAACGTTGAACATTGACCATTGAACATTGAACATTGAACATTGAGCTTTGAACTTTAAACTTTGAACTTTTGATGAATCAGGAGATAGAACGTAGAAGAACATTTGCGATCATATCGCACCCCGATGCCGGTAAAACGACGCTGACCGAGAAGTTCCTGCTTTTCGGCGGGCAGATACAGGTGGCAGGTGCCGTGAAGAGTAACAAGATTAAGAAGACAGCCACCTCAGACTGGATGGACATCGAGAAGCAGCGTGGCATCTCGGTGAGCACCTCGGTGATGGAGTTCGACTATCAGCCAGAGGGTTCCGACATGGAATTCAAGGTGAACATCCTCGACACCCCTGGCCACCAGGACTTCGCCGAGGATACCTACCGCACGCTGACGGCCGTCGACTCGGCCATTATCGTGGTGGACTCGGCCAAGGGTGTGGAGACGCAGACGCGCAAGCTGATGAATGTCTGCCGCATGCGCAACACCCCCGTCATCATCTTCGTCAACAAGATGGACCGCGAGGGCCGTGACCCCTTTGACCTACTCGATGAGTTGGAGAAGGAACTGGAGATTCATGTGCGCCCGCTTTCGTGGCCCATCAACCAGGGCGTCAAGTTCAAGGGCGTGTATAACATCTACGAGCAGCAGCTCAACCTCTTCACCCCCGACAAGCAGCGCGTCACCGAGAAGGTCAGCGTGGAGCTCGGTTCCCCCGAACTCATTGACTGCATCGGGGAAACCGATGCACACAAGCTGCGCGACGACCTGGAGCTGGTCGACGGCGTCTACCCTGAGTTCGACGTTGAGACCTACCGCTCTGCCGAGGTGGCCCCCGTATTCTTCGGTTCTGCGCTGAACAATTTCGGTGTGCAGGAGCTGTTGGACTGTTTCGTCGAGATAGCCCCGTCGCCCAAGCCCACCAAGGCCGAGGAGCGTGAGGTGCAGCCGGAGGAACAGAAGTTCACGGGCTTCATCTTCAAGATCACCGCCAACATCGACCCCAACCACCGCTCGTGCATCGCCTTCTGTAAGGTGTGCAGCGGCCGTTTCCAGCGCAACCAGCCCTATCTGCACGTGCGTCAGGGCAAGACGCTGCGCTTCTCCAGCCCCACGCAGTTCATGGCGCAGCGCAAGTCGACCATCGACGAGGCGTGGCCCGGCGACATCGTGGGACTGCCCGATACGGGTGGCATGTTCAAAATCGGCGACACGCTGACCGAGGGCGAGCAGCTGCACTTCCGTGGCCTGCCGTCGTTCTCGCCGGAGCTGTTCAAGTATATCGAGAACGACGACCCCATGAAGTCGAAGCAGTTGCAGAAAGGCATTGACCAGCTGATGGACGAGGGCGTCGCCCAGCTGTTTGTCAACCAGTTCAACAACCGCAAGATTATCGGTACCGTGGGGCAGCTGCAGTTCGAGGTCATCCAGTACCGTCTGGAGAACGAGTACAACGCCAAGTGCCGCTGGGAGCCCGTCCATCTGTACAAGGCCTGCTGGATAGAGAGCGACGACGACAAGGAACTGGAGCAGTTCAAGAAGCGCAAGTACCAGTACATGGCCCGCGACAAGGAGGGGCGCGACGTGTTCCTGGCCGACTCAGGCTACGTGCTGTCGATGGCGCAGGAGGACTTCAAGCACATTAAGTTCCACTTTACCAGTGAGTTCTGATTCAAATGACCAATGAGCAATGACACGTGAAGAAGATATAAAGAAGGCTGTTGAAGTGTTAAGGAAGGGTGGGGTGATACTCTATCCGACGGACACGGTGTGGGGCATCGGCTGTGACGCCACCAATGCAGAGGCCGTGAAAAGGGTGTACGACATCAAGCGGCGCGACGACTCCAAGGCAATGATCTGTCTGGTGGACAGCGACGCCCGTCTGCAACGCTACGTGCGCACCGTTCCTGATGTGGCGTGGCAGCTCATCGACAGCCTCCAGAACGACTCCGACGATGCCGGCTCCTCGCGGCCTACCACGCTGATACTCGACGGTGCCGTCAACCTGGCTCCCAACCTCATTGCCGAGGACGGCTCGATAGCCATCCGCATCACGCAGGAGCCATTCTCGAAAGCGTTGTGCTATAGGTTTCAGAAGGCGCTGGTCTCGACGTCGGCCAACATCAGTGGACAGCCTGCCGCCCAGAACTACTGCGACATCGTTCCCGAACTGTTAGAGGCTGTCGACTATGTCTGTTGGTCGCGCCGTCAGGAGCACAAGCCTCACCAGCCCAGCAGCATCATCCGCCTCCGTCCCAACGGCGAGGTCACCATTATCCGGCCGTAGCACGAGCAGTTCATAGTTCATAGTTCATAGTTCATAGTTCACAGTTCTTACTTCTTACCTCTCACCTCTTACCTCTTACCTCTTACTTCTTACCTCACAGTTTGACGCTAGTGATGTCGACAAGGCCGTTGACGATAGCGTAGATGGTGAGACCTGCCGGACTGTGGATCTGTAGCTTGCGGGCAATGTTGCGGCGGTGGGTGATGACGGTGTTGATCGAGATGAAGAGCCGGTCGGCTATCTCCTTGTTCTGCAGGCCCTGCACGACACCGATGATGACGTCCTTCTCGCGCTCCGACAGCGACTCGCCGGAGTCCTGCCCCCCCTTGAATACCATCGACGAGATGTTCTTCGCCACGTCCGTCTGCTTGACCATACGCTCCATGCGACGGATGGCCGGTGTGAAGATGCGGTCCTCCACCTCGGCATGGTGGCGCAGCCACTCCTCGTTGTTGTAGATGTCGTAGAGCGTGGCCGTCAGCTTGTTGTTATGGTGGGCGTCGGAAGGCAGGTACTTGATGATCATCAGCTTCAGCTCACGCAGCTTCTTGTCCGTCTGCTCGTGGTGCTTCGAGAAGGTATCCACGTTGTAGTCGCTCGCCGGATGGCCGTCAACCAGCGACTGCACGTAGGGGAAGAGCGTCTTCTCCTCGTACTTCATGTGGCGGCGTATCTCCTGGGCGTAGTCGTCGTAGAGGCGCATGATGAGACGGCCCAGCTGGTTGTCGCCGCTGAGGCAGTCCTCCAGCTCCTGTCGTATGAAGGGCAGCTGGAAGTCCAGGTAGTAGGCGTGGGCGGCCTTCAGGTAGTGCAGCAGCGTGGGTACGCTGATCTGCTCGTCGTCCTCGTAGTTGTAGAAGTCGTTGACCTGCGAGTTGACCACCGACAGGAAGGTGTAGGTGTCCACACCGTTCATGAGGCATGTCTCAGCAACTGTCTTGTCGCCGAAGCCGAGGTTGATGCCAAACGAGCTGAGTGCCTGCAGCAGGCTGTAGTTGTCTTTGATGAGCGTCACCATCTTGTCCGTCGGCTCATACATCTTCAGATTCTTCATCGCGTACCTTGTTTAATTAGACGGTGCAAAAGTAATCATTTTCCAAGAAATACGCAATATGTCAGAGAAAAATCATCATTATTAGGTAGGCTTCCGTATATTACGGTGTGTACACGAATGACGTTGATTACAGCAGTCGTTTTAGCACAGACGTAGCAGATACTTTCCGTAGTCGTTCTTGGCCATCGGCTCGGCCAGCCGGCGCAGCTGCTCCTTGTCAATCCAGCCGCGCTTGTAGGCTATCTCCTCGATGCACGCCACCTTCAGACCCTGGCGCTTCTCGATGACCTCGATGAATGTCGAGGCCTCCGACAGCGAGTCGTGAGTGCCGGTGTCAAGCCATGCGAAGCCACGCTGCAGCGTCTGCACCAGCAGGTTCTTCTGCTGCAGGTACACCTGGTTGGCGGTGGTAATCTCCAGCTCGCCGCGTGCCGACGGCTTGATGGTCTTGGCCACCTCCACCACGCTGTTGGGATAGAAGTACAGTCCCACCACAGCATAGTTCGACTTCGGATGCTCGGGCTTCTCCTCAATGCTCAGGCAGTTGCCATCGGCATCGAACTCTGCCACGCCGTATCGCTCAGGGTCGTTCACGTAGTAGCCGAACACGGTGGCACGGCCGTCCTCCTCGGCACTCTTCACAGCCTGCTTCAGCATGCCCGTGAAGCCGCTGCCATAGAAGATGTTGTCGCCTAAAACCAGACAGGCGCAGTCGTCGCCGATGAACTCCTCGCCGATGATAAATGCCTGGGCCAGCCCGTCGGGACTTGGCTGCTCGGCATACTCGAAGCGCACGCCTAACTCCTCGCCCGTGCCCAACAGCCGCTTGAAGGCCGGCAGATCGTAGGGTGTCGAGATGATAAGTATCTCGCGGATACCGGCCAGCATCAGCGTCGAGACGGGGTAGTAGATCATGGGCTTATCGAAGATGGGGAGCATCTGCTTTGACACTCCTTTCGTGATGGGGTAGAGGCGTGTACCGCTACCACCGGCTAATACGATACCTTTCATAATGATTTTGTTTTATTCTTTATTTATGTCAGATTCATGTGGATTTGTGTTTTCAAATCATTCCTGTATTCCCACCCTCTATTCTGAAAACTGCAGGATGCAGCGGCGCAGGGCCTTGGGGTTGCCCATGTCGTACATGACACCGTTGAGGCGGATGCCTATCATGCCGCTCTTCTGGCGTACTGCCTCCAGGGCGGCGGTCAGCTCGATTTCCTTCGTCCTGTTGCCCTCGGCATCGGACTTGCAGATGTCGGCGGCAAGCTGTTCGAAGACCTCCGGCGTCAGGATGTACTGGCCGAACACGGAGTAGTACTCCTTCTCTCCCTCCTTGTTGCGGACACCCAGGAACTCCTCGGCATACGAGGCCTTGGGCTTCTCCTGCATGGTAGATACGTTGAGCACCGTGAGATCCTTGTTCTCCCAGACGCCGGAGAGGATGCCGTAGTGGCTCACCTCAGCCAGCGGTATGGGGTGGATGCTGACCATGAGCTGGTTGTATCGCTCATACTCCTCAATCATCTGTAGCGCACACGGCTTGTTGGAGTTGGAACGGTAGAGCGTGTCGCCCAGCAGTAGCAGCACAGGCTCGTTGCCGGCAAAGTCGGCAGCCTGGCTGACGGCATGGCCGAAGCCGCGCTTCTCGCGCTGGTAGACGTAGCGTAGCCGCTTGCCAATGTCGAGGATGCGGTTCTCGTACTCCTGAGCCTCGGCATTGAGCTTGCCAAGGTGCTCTTCGCTGAGGGGACGCTCAAAGAACGCCGTGTACTGGATGCGCTCATCCTCGGAGCCGAGGACGAGGCAGATTTCCTCGATGCCGCTGCGCACCAGCTCCTCCAACAGGATGAGGATGACGGGGCGCACCATGCCGTCGGGGCAGGGAATGGGGAAGAAGTCCTTCTTGACCGTGCGGGTGGCAGGGTAGAGGCGCGTGCCGAAGCCGGCCACGGGGATGATGGCCTTGCGGACGGTATGCACGGGGTGCAGCGTTAGCGGGTAGGCCTTCATACCCTGGGCGTTGAGGTAATCGATGAGCTGCTGCTGCGTATCCTCGTTGCGTGCTAGGAACTGTACCGAGCCGTCGCCGTGGGAGCCGACACCCTTGCCGCCATACACCAGCGGCCCTATCTTCGGGTCGTGCAGCACCTCGTGTAGCTTCGGCGCCCACAGTGCTGGCGACATGGGGGCGATGTACTTGTCGAACATCTCCTCGGCGTCGTTCATCAGACGGCCCAGGGCTTCTGCCTGTCCCGTGGCCATGTAGTCGATGGCACGATTGACGATGTCGTGATTCCACTCGCCCAACGCCTTGTGCAGGTTCTGCTCGGCCTCGGAGGAGGCAAAGGGGTACGCCTTGTTCAGGTCGGAGAGGATGCGGATGGTGTCCTTCTGGGCGCACAGGTCGGCGAACACCCAGTAGAGGGGCTTCTTGACGTTGAGCGCCTTCACCTCGATCTCATCGCCGTCGAATGTCATCAGGTTGGGCTTCACGCCGAAGGCACACGCCTGGTCCAGACGGCCGCAGCGGCTGCTGGTGCGCAGCTCGCCAACGTAGGCAATGTTCATCTCGCCCAGCGTGTTGAGGTTGAGCTTATATAATAAGTTGAACGCGCGAGCCACCAGCACGCAGATGGCTGCCGAGCTGCTGAGGCCGCTCTTCATGGGCAGCGTCATCTTGGTGATGCGGATGCGCACGCCGCCCACCTTGTACCACTCCAGCATGTAGGAGGCGACGCCGGCGCAGTAGCAGAAGAAGGACCCCGAGCGGGCCACCGACTTCAGCTCTGCCTCGCTCATGCGGCATGAGAAGTCGCTCCACACGTCGCTGATCTCAGGGGCTTCGCTGTACATCTCGAAGATAGGCGATTTCTCCACCTCGGCATAGATGCCCTGTTCAATACCTGTCACGATGGATGCGCCCGGCGGGATGTCGGCATTCATCGTGCGATAGTGTCCTGCCCAGTCTGTGTGTTCTCCAAACAGACACAGGCGTCCTGGAACAAAAAGATTTAGCATTAGTCAGTCGTTTTCTAGTGATAATTTGCCACAAAGGTACAACTTTTTCATGACAAAAGTGATTTTTTTGCCGAATTATTTGGTGATTTTGATAAAAATATATACTTTTGCAGGCGTAATATAAATTTAGTTAATAACACAATAAAATCATTTGCCTATCGACACAGCTCTACTTCATTAAAAAAACAATAGAAAAATGAAGGATTATTCAAGCTTTACCGACGAACAGTTGGCATTGCAGTACGTTGATGGAGACAACACGGCATTTGATGAGTTATTGACTCGCAACCAGCAGAAGCTCTACTCATACATCCTTTTCGTGGTCAGAGACCCCGAAGTAGCCAATGACGTGTTCCAGGACACTTTCGTCAAGGTGATTACCAAGTTGCAGGAAGGACGCTATACCGATTCCGGCAAGTTCTCGTTCTGGCTGACACGCATAGCCCATAACATCATCATGGACTGCTACCGCCAGCAGAAGGGTACACACATCGTGGAGCCTACCGAGGACAACGACCTGAGCAATCTGAGCAGCGATGTCGTCATGGACATTAACCGCGAGAACGAGTTTGTGAACGCACAGGTCATGCGTGACGTCCGCCACCTGATGGACACCCTGCCCGCACCGCAGCGTGAGGTGGTGTACATGCGCTTCTACCAGGAGATGTCGTTCAAGGAGATAGCCGCCACGACGGGCTGCAGCATCAACACGTCGTTAGGCCGCATGCGCTACGCACTGATCAACATGCGCCGCATGGCCAGGGAACACAATATCCAGCTGAACTTAGAGCTATAGCGAGCGCAGCTCGTGAATGGTCTGTTCAGGAGTGGGACTCTTGAACACATAGCTGCCACTGACCAGCACATCGACACCTGCCTGCACCAGACGGGGAGCCGTGTCACCCTGTACGCCGCCATCCACCTCGATGAGGGCCTTTGAGCCGTGGTCGTCGATGAGACGGCGCAGCCGCTGTACCTTCAGGATGGTGTTCTCGATGAACTTCTGTCCACCGAAGCCAGGGTTGACGCTCATGAGCAGCACCATGTCAACGTCGCAGATGATGTCCTCCAACAGCGATACAGGCGACGCAGGGTTCAGCGTCACGCCAGCCTTCATGCCGGCCTGATGAATCTCCTGGACTGTACGGTGCAGATGAGTACAAGCCTCCACGTGGACGTTCATCATCATGGCGCCGAGCTTGGCTGTCTGCTGGATATACTGTTCGGGGTGGACTATCATGTAGTGGACGTCCAGCGGCTTGGTGCATTTGCTGGCCACGGCCTCCAATACGGGGAAGCCGAACGAGATGTTCGGTACGAAGACGCCGTCCATCACGTCGAGGTGCAACCAGTCAGCCTCGCTGCGATTGATCATGTCCAACTCGCTGTCGAGATGCAGGAAGTCAGCAGCAAGCAACGACGGGGATACCATTGTAGCCATTGTTCACTCTTTGTCTGGTGTTACACATACGGGCATACTGCTTGATAAACAGGATGGTCGATGGGTGGGGTTGGAAATCTTCTTGGGTAAAATTCTGCATAGGCAATCATGTTTAGAGTTTCTATTATTGAAACGTAACATGTTGCCTATTTATTATTCCAATGTGCAAATTTATTTTATGCGGTATTCCGACAGGTTCTTCATACCGTTCAGGAAGTCGTGGGCGGTCATGCGTTTCTTGCCCGCCAGCTGCAGCTCGACGACCTCTAACCACTCGTCGGCAGCCGAGACGTAGAGCGACTTGCCGTCCACGGCAAGCTGTCTGCTGCCCTCTGCCGAGCGAGATGTCTTGCGGGTTTTGTAGATCTTCAGCACCGTATCCTTACCGTCGGGCGTGAGGAGTGTCGTCCATGCACCAGGCACAGGACTCAGGCCACGGACGAAGTCGTACACCTGTTTGGCACTGCGCTGCCAGTCTATCTCGCAGGTCTCCTTGAAAATCTTGGGGGCAGTGCTGATGGGGAAACCATCAGCCACAATGGGCTGCGCTGTCGTCTCGGGGTGGCCGTCGGCAGCGACAATGGTCTCTAATGTTTCCAGACACAGCAGGGCACCGAGGTGCATCAGTCCGTCGTAAACATACTCCACGTCGGCATCGTCGGGGATGGGGAAGGGCTTTTTCATGATGATGCGCCCTGTGTCGATGTCGTGGTCAAGGAAGAAGGTCGTTCCACCCGTCTCCGTCTCGCCGTTGATGACGGCCCAGTTGATGGGGGCGGCACCACGGTACTGCGGCAACAGGGCGGCATGTACGTTGAACGTGCCGTACTCTGGCATGGCCCACACCACCTCCGGCAGCATGCGGAAGGCTACCACCACCTGCAGGTTGGCATGGTAGCTGCGTAGCTGCTCGACGAACTGCGGGTCCTTCATCTTCTCTGGTTGGAGCACGGGTAAACCGTGCTCCACGCTGTACCGCTTCACCGGCGAGGGCTGTAGCACCGAGCCGTGACGCCCGACGGGCTTGTCGGGCTGAGTCACCACGGCCACTACGTTATAGTCGTTCTCCACCAGCATTCGCAGCGTCTCCACCGCAAACTCCGGCGTTCCCATAAACACGATTCGTAAGTCGTTCTTTGTCATTGTGGTGTTGTTGTTTTCGATGTTTCGATGTTTCGACATCTCGATATTTCGACGTCTCATCCCTCCTCGTTCCTTAGTCCTGGCTCAGGTCATGCACCATCTTGCGGTACATGTCGTACATGCGGCGGCGGGAGATGTAGCCTTTCAGGTGACGGTCGCTGTCGAGCACGGGCAGCCAGTCGGCCTGGGTGTGCTCGAAGGTCTTCATGACCTCTGTCATCGGAGTGTCGTCGCTCAGTACGGCGGCGGGTGGCACCATCAGCTGGTTGGCCTTGAAGTGGTTGTACAGCTCGGTGCGGAACACGACGTGGCGGATACGCATGATGTTGACCTCGCCCAGCAGGGTGCCGGCGGCGTCGGTCACAGGCAGTACGCTGTTGTGCGACCGGCTGATCTTATGTACCATTTGGCCTAACTCCATGTCTGGGTCGACGGCCTGGTAGTCGCGCTCGATGACGGAGTCGAGGCTCATCAGTGTCAGCACGGCATGGTCGGTATGGTGGGTAACGAGGCGGCCCTGCTTGGCCAGCCGCATGCCGTAGATGCTGTGCGGCTCGAAGATGATGATGGTCAGGTAGCTAGCCACCGAGACGATCATCAGCGGCATGAACAGGTTGTAGCCGCTGGTAATCTCGGCAATGAGGAAGATGCCTGTCAGCGGGGCGTGCATCACACCTGACATGACGCCAGCCATGCCTAAGAGGGCGAAGTTCTTCTCCGGCACGTAGACGCCCACCTGATGGATGTTCCACAGCCGTGAGAAAAGGAATCCCGTGAAGCAGCCGATGAACAGCGACGGTGCGAACGTACCGCCACAGCCGCCACCGCCGTTGGTGGCCGATGTGGCAAACACCTTCGTCAGCAGCACCAATCCTATATATATAATAAGGTATTCGGAGTGGCCGTAGAACAGCGAGCCGTCGAGCACCTGGTCCCAGTCGGCCTCCGTGCGCCCGTTCAGCAGCAGGTTGATGCTGTGGTAGCCCTCGCCGTAGAGCGAAGGGAAGAGGAAGATGAGCGTGCTCAGGATGGTACCGCCGATGAGCAGTTTCACGTATGGCTTGTCCTTGAAGCGGGCGAACATGTCCTCGCAGGCGTTCATCGTACGGATGAAGTAGAGACTGACCAGGCCGCAGCTGATGCCTAACAGGATGCAGGCAGGCACACGCTGCACCGTCCAGTCGCTGTCGAGGTGGAACGAGAACAGCACAGCATTGCCGCTGAAGATGTAGGTGAAGCATGTCGCCGTCACACAACTGACGAGGATGGGCAGCAGCGAGGCCATTGTCAGGTCGATCATCAGCACTTCGAGCGTGAACACCAGTCCAGCAATAGGTGCCTTGAAGATGCCGGCGATGGCACCGGCGGCTCCGCAGCCGACGAGCGTCATCAGCGTCTTGTTGTCCATCTGGAACAGTCGGCCCAGGTTCGAGCCGATGGCAGAGCCAGTCAGCACGATAGGGGCCTCGGCTCCCACACTACCGCCGAAGCCGATAGTGATGGCTGACGCTATGACGCTCGACCATGTATTGTGTGTCTTCAGTCGTGAGCGGTTCGACGAGATAGCATACAGGATACGGGTGATGCCGTGCGAGATGTTGTCCTTGACGACATAGCGCACGAAGAGGCTGGTCAGATAGATGCCGATGACGGGGTACACCAAATAGAGCCAGTTGTACGTGTCGATGGCGAACCGTCCTGTCAGCAAGGCCACGATCGTGTTGATGAGTCCATGCAGCACGTAAGCCGCCACGGCCGACAGCAGTCCCACCATGAATGCCAGGATGAGCAGGAACATCTTGTCGCTCACGTGTCCCACCCGCCATTCATGCAACCGCTGCAGCCACCCCTTCTGTGCCTCTTCTGTTGTCATCAGTCTGTTGTCCTCAGCGTTTAGTAGGCGTGTCCGTCAGCTATCTCCTGACGGTCGAGTTTCTTCTTGTCAATCGTCCACCAGGCATGTACGATGTAGGCCAGCACGAAGGGGACGAGCAGCGACACATAGAACATGGTGCGAAGCGTGAACTCACTGCTGCACGAGTTGGCAATGGTCAGCGACGACTGCAGGTCGGCGGTAGACGGATAATAGGCCGTGTGATTCCATGCTGAACACAGCAGCAGCGGCAGCACGACGAGCACCACGCCGATGCCGGCGGGCCAGATGCCGCTGATGTAGTCCTTCGACATGACGGTCTTGCCGATGGCATAGAGTACGAGAACAACGCCTATCAATAGCATGATGAGCAGGTACCACATGTCGATGAAGTTGGTCAGGTATTTGTACGGCTCGATGCTGATGACACCTGCATCGTCGTAGGCGTAGCCGTCCTTCAGCAGCAGGTGGATGAGATATGCCACGAACAGCACGAGGAACGGTACGGCAGCCCCGATGAGGCGGACGCTGGCGCGGCTGCGGATGTCCTCGTCGTTCACATTGTTGATAATATAGAGGGTACCTAACACCCTGGCCAGGAACATGACGGCCAGTCCGAACACCAGTACCCAGGGGTTGAACAGGGCGTCGAGGCCGTGGGAGGCGTTAGCCCAGCGGCTGATGACGGGAGTGAACACCTCTGCATCCACCAGGTTCTCCTTGACCACGATGAAGTTGCTGCCCTCAAAGAACGTGGCCACCGCACCACCGAGAAGCAGCGGGCCAAGCAGTCCGTTGATGACGAGGAACATCTGGAATGTCTTCGGACCGAGAAGGTTGCCGAGCTTGTTCTGGAACTCATAGCTGACGGCCTGTAGCACGAATGTGAACAGGATAAGCATCCACAGCCAGTAGGCTCCGCCGAACGATGTGTTGTAGAACAGGGGGAACGATGCGAAGAAAGCACCGCCGAAGGTGACCAGCGTGGTGAACGTGAACTCCCACTTGCGGCCTGTCGAGTTGATGACGAGCCGCCTGCCTTCCTCTGTCCATCCTAACGAGCGTACCATGGAGTTGGCTCCCTGCACAAACAGCAGGAATACCAGCAGTGCGCCTAATAGTGATACTATGAAGCACCAATAGTGCTGTAAGAAATCGTATGTCATTGTCGTATTGGTTTTAATGTGTAATTAGTGGTACTAATTATTTGCTGTATTCCGGCCCCCTCTGAATCTGCTTGAGCAGGATACTGATCTCTACGGCCAGCATGGTAGTAAACAGCACGAGGAAGAGGATGAACGTCAGGGCGACGGCAGAGCCGCCGATGTCGCTCACGCTGACCCATGTGGGCAGCATGTCCTGGATGGTCCACGGCTGACGGCCGAACTCAGCGACGAGCCAGCCGCTCTCCGAGGCGATGTAGGCCAGCGGCACGAGGGCAATGGCTGCCCAATAGTGCCACGAGGGCAGAGTGGTGATGTCGCAGCGGTCGTCGGCTTCTGTCTCTGGCAGCAGACAGACGATGGCCAGCAGCCTGCGTGTGATGGCCGACAACCAGGGAATGCGGTAGGTCATCAGCAGCAGTACGATGAAGTAGACGATGAACAGACAGCCCAGGCCCACCATGATGCGGAACGCCCAGAAATTTACGGGGATGTAGGGTACCACGTCGTGTTTGTCCTTCACGTAGCCGTAGCCGAAGTACTGCATGTTTTCTTTCAAAGAGGCCTGTAGCATGGCGAGTGAAGCATCGACGGCTGTTTTCTGTTCTGCCGAAGCAAAATTCTCACTATGTTTTTTAACCGTTTCCTTTAGCTTGCGGTAGGCGGCGAGGGTCTCGATGGCCTGCTTGCCGCGTGCTATCTTCTCGTCGACGGACGGCTCATAGGTGCCGTCGGCCTTGGTGTAGCCGTTCAGGATGTCGTTGATGCCAGGCACGAAACCGTGGATGTCGTTCGTTGCCATAAACGACAGGGCGAAAGGCATGTCAATCTTCATCGGTGGCTCGCACTCCTTCACGTAGTCCGGCTGGCAGAAGGGGTTCACCCACGCTACGGCCGTCAGCCCCTGGTCGTAGCCACCATCGTACAACGCCTCCATCGCCGCCAGTTTCATGGGCTGCGACTGGGCGACCTGCTGTCCGCTGATGTGGCCTGTGAAGGCAGCACCCAGCGTGGCGACAAGTCCCACGATGACTGCTATCTTGATGCTCTCGACGGCCAGCCGCGTGTGACGCCGCTTCATGAGATACCAGCAGGAGACGGCCACCACGAAGATGGCTCCGACGATCCATGCCGAGATGACCGTATGGCAGAACTTGCCGACGGCGAACGGCGACAGGGCCACGTCGAGGAAGCTGACCATCTCGTTACGCATCGTGTCTGGATTGAACTCACAACCCACGGGACACTGCATCCATGCGTTGGCAACAAGTATCCACCAGGCCGAAATAGTGGCGCCAAGCCCTGTCAGCCATGTAGAAGCCAGGTGAAAGCCTGGTGACACTTTTTTCCAGCCAAAGAACATGACAGCCACGAAGGTCGACTCCATGAAGAAGGCTACGATGCCCTCGACGGCTAGCGGGGCGCCAAAGATGTCGCCCACGAACCACGAGTAGTTTGACCAGTTAGTGCCGAACTCAAACTCTAGGATAATGCCCGTAGCCACACCCATTGCGAAGTTGACACCGAAGAGGCGTTGCCAGAACTGGGCGCAGTCGCGCCAGAAGGTGTCGACAATAGCCCCGTTAGAGGCCGCTTTGCTTTTGCGGTACCAGATGGTCTCGCAGATACCCATGATGACGGCCAGTCCGAGCGTCAGCGGCACGAACAGCCAGTGATAGATTGCCGTGAGTGCAAACTGCGCCCTTGCCCAGTCAACTGCACCGGCATCGATGTTCAAAAAAAGGTCTGTTGCCATACTATTTATAGGATTTTAGATGTTTCTCTCACAAATTTGTTGCAAATTTACGAAAAAGCCTTCAAACGACCAAGCAAAGCAGTAAGTTTTTTTATGTGTTTTGTTTTTGTACATTTGGTTCTGCATTTGGTCGACTTATTCGGCTTTGATGTCGGCTCGTTTCTCCAGCTCGGTGGCAACGAAGTCGGGTTCTTCGCCTTCGGCGGCATGCTGCTTGAGGAAGTCAGGAAAGAAGAAGAGTTTCAGGATGACGAAGATGATGAAGAGCTTCACCAGTATGACAAGCCATAGCGTACGGCCCAGCGTCATGTGGCGGAAGCCGTCGGCGTAGAGGTCGTAGATGCGGTACAGCAGTCCGTGTTTCTTCGTCATTGTTGGTGTCTTTACCGTTAATATTGTTGCAAATATAGTAAATAAAATCTAAACGGCCAACTTTTCTTTGTTCTTTTCGTGGAAAAACTATACCTTTGCAGCGATTTATTCGTAAAGTACAGACTATGACGAAGATTTTAGCAGGAATCATCGTGCTGCTGTTGGCAGCCATTGCCTATCTGGGCTATAACCTCAAGGAGGAGAAAGAGGTCAACGAGGACATGCTGGAGCTGGCCGCCCTTGAGAAGAAGGAGATGGAGAACGAGTACCAGCAGTTTGCTGACCAGTACAGTGAAATGAAGACACGCATCAACAACGACTCCATCGTGGCACAGCTGACCCGTGAGCAGCAGCGCACGAAGGACTTGCTGGAGGAGCTGCGCCGCACGAAGGCTAACGATGCCGCCGAGATTACGCGACTGAAGAAGGAACTGGCTACCGTGAGAGCCATCCTGCGACAGTATGTGCTGCAGATTGACTCACTGAACCAGCTGAATGCCGCACTGATGGACGAGAACAGCCGTGTGCGTAGCCAGCTGGAGGAGAGCAACCAGCAGAACCAGGCTCTGGTTTCGAGCAACATGTCGCTGTCGGAGAAGGTGGCCATTGCCTCACAGCTGAATGCCACCAACATCCGCATGACGCCGCTTAACAAGCGTGGCAAGGACAACAAACGGCTGAAGAAGGCCCGTTCTATAGAGGTGTCGTTCACCATCTCGCGTAATGTGACGGCTGAGAACCGTTTCCGCGACTTCTATGTGCGTATCACCAATCCGATGGGTGAGGCCATCAGCGGTGGTGGATCGTTCCCGTACGAAAACCGACAAATTGCCTATACGATGAAGAAGTCCATAGAATACACTGGTCAGGAGACGCCCGTCACTATGGTACGCGCAGCCGATGAGACGATGATTGGCGGCACCTACAATGTCAGCATCTTTGCCGACGGCCACATGATTGGACAGCGTAACTTCACGTTTGAGAAATAAAAAGGCCTTTAAAAGGTAAAAAAGTAAAAAGGTAAAAAGTAAAAAAGGACGATGAGAAGCGGAATATATAATAAGGTAATAGGTCGGGTGAAATGGGGTTTACCTTTTTACCTTTTCACCTTTTTGCCTTTGTCTGTCAGCGGTCAGCGGATGCTCAGTCTTGACAGCTGCCGGGCCTTGGCCTTGCGCAACAACAAAGAGTTGGCCGTCTCGCGTGTCAAGCAGGATGTGGCTGCTAACCTCCGCAAGTCGGCACGCACGAAGTACCTGCCGCATGTCAGCCTGCTTGGTGCCTACGAGTGGACAAGCCGTGAGGTGAGCATCCTGAACAACGACCAGAAGGAGGCGCTTAGCAACATAGGCACCAATGTGGCTACGGGACTGCAGAGCAGTCTTGGCACCTACGCCCAGATACTGCCGCCCGCCATGCAACAGAAGTTAGGGGCTGATGTCAGCCAGTTGGCTGGCTACCTTGACCAGCGCGGACAGCATATTGTCGACGCTTTCCGCACCGATACGCGCAACATTTTTGCAGGTGCCGTCATGGTGACGCAGCCCATCTTCATGGGCGGTGCCATCAAGGCCCTGAACAACATGGCTGACATTGGCGAGCAGTTAGCTGCCAACTCGACAGAGGGTAGTCGTCAGAATACCTTATATAGTATAGACAAGGCCTACTGGCAGGTCGTCTCGCTACACCACAAGCAGAAGCTGGCACAGAGCTATTACGACCTGGTGAAGAAGTTCGAGGGCGACGTACACAAAATGATAGAAGAAGGTGTCGCCACCCGCTCGGAGGGACTATCGGTCAGCGTGAAGGTTAACGAGGCCGAGATGTCACTCACCAAGGTGAACGACGGACTGGTGTTGTCGCGCATGCTGCTCTGCCAGCTGTGCGGGTTGCCATTGGACGAACAGGTGGTGCTGGTGGATGAGGAGCCTACCCAACAGCCCACCCCCAACTCCTCCCAAGGGGAGGGGAGTACAGATGAGTTCCAAGTCCCCCTCCCCTCGGAAGGGGCTGGGGGTGGGCCACTGGGTGGGGGCCTTCTCCGCCCCGAGCTGAAGATGCTGCAGAACATGGTAGACCTGAGCCGCGAGACAACGCATCTGCTGAAGGCCGGCAACCTGCCGCAGGTGCTGCTGATGGGCGGCTATGCCATCAGCAACCCCAATCCGTTCAATGGCTGGGAGAAGAAGTTCAAGGGCTTGTTCAATGTTGGCGTTATGGTACGTATACCCGTCTGGAACTGGGGCGACGTAGCCTACAAGGTACGTGCCTCGAAAGGTGCCACCACCATTGCCACGCTGCAGTTGGACGAAGCTCGTGAGAAGATAGAGCTACAGGTCAGCCAGTGCTCCTTCCAGTTGAGCGAGGCCAACAAGAAGCTGGAGATGGCCAAGGCCAGCACCCGTCATGCCGACGAGAACCTGCGCACTGCCAACCTCGGTTTCAGCGAGGGCGTCATTCAGCCGTCCACCGTCCTGGAGGCTCAGACGGCATGGTTGAAGGCACAGTCAGAGAAGATTGATGCCGAGATAGACGTCAAGCTCAGTCAGGTGAACCTGCAAAAGGCACTGGGCGTGTTGAGGTAAAAGCCATAACAGCGTTATGCCGAAATATCGAAATGTCGAAATAACAAAACGTCGAAATATCGAAATAACGAAATATCGAAATAAAAAAAGATGAACGCAAAAAAGCAACACAACAACATCCTGTTGGCCATCATCGGTTTCGCTGCCGTGGTGGCACTGGTGGCCGTCATCGGTTTCTTTGCCTTCGGACGCGAGCCGGAGGTGATGCAGGGACAGGTAGAGGTGAGCGAGTACCGCGTGTCGAGCAAGGTGCCTGGGCGTATCCTTGAGATCCGTGTCAAGGAGGGTGACTACGTGAAGGTCGGCGACACACTGGCCATTCTCGATGCCCCTGAGGTACGTGCCAAGATGGAACAGGCGCAGAGCGCGGAGAACGCTGCCGCCGCCCTGGAGCTGAAGGCACAGAACGGTGCCCGCGAGGAGCAGATACAGGGAGCCTTCCAGCTGATGCAGCAGGCCAGGGCCGGTCTGGAGATTGCTGAGAAGTCGTACAATCGTGTGCAGCGGCTCTTTGACGAGGGTGTCATGTCGGCACAGAAGCGCGACGAGGCGTATGCCAACTACAAGGCAATGGAGGCACAGGCCAAGGCTGCCGAGAGCCAGTATGAGATGGCCAAGAACGGTGCGCGCCGTGAGGACAAGCTGGCCGCCACCGCCCAGGTGGGACGTGCCAAGGGTGCAGTCCAGGAGGTCAGCTCGTATATCCGTGAGACGGTGCAGACAGCCCAGATGGAGGGTGAGGTGACCGACATCTACCCCAAGGTGGGAGAACTGGTGGGTACCGGCTCGCCTATCATGAGCATTGCCGTGATGGATGACCTGTGGGGTACGTTCAACATACGTGAGGACCAACTGGCCGGCATGGAGGTTGGCAAGACGTTCACGGCCTTTGTACCCGCTTTCAACAAGGACATCCAGATGAAGGTGTACTACATGAAGGACCAGGGTTCGTACGCTGTATGGAAGGCCACCAAGGCCAACGGCCAGTACGACCTCAAGACCTTTGAGGTGAAGGCTCGGCCCGTCGACAAGCTGGAGGGACTACGGCCTGGTATGTCGTTGGTGATAAAAAATGAGAAATGATAAATGAGAAATGACAATTGTAAATGAAAAATGACCAAAATGGCTACCAGCATCCGTCCACGACATGGCATTTCTCATTACTCATTTCTAATTTCTAATTTAAACAAATAAGGTGTGGGGACACTAAGGAGAATCTATACACTTGCACTACGGGAGTGCGACGTTATCCGTCGTATTCCCATCTATGGCTTTTGCATGGTGGTGTTCCCTATACTGACGATGCTGTTCTTCACGTCGCTGATGTCCGACGGACAGCCCGTGGAGATGCCCGTCGGTGTCGTCGACCTCGACAACTCGACGACGTCACGCTCGCTGATACGCCGCCTGGATGCCTTCCAAACCAGTCATGTGGTGGCTCACTACCCGTCGGTCAGCGCAGCCCGTCAGGCCATCCAGCGGAACGAGATATATGCTTTCCTGTATATCCCCCAGGGTACGGCCGCCAGTCTGCTGGCCAGCCGTCAGCCTAAGATCTCTTTCTACTACTCGATGACCACCATGGTGTCGGGTGCCTTGCTCTACCGCGACCTCAAGACCATATCCGTCTTAGGGTCGGCAGCCGTCGGACAGGTGACGATGCGAGCCCGTGGTGCCACCGACCGGCAGGTCAAGACGTTTCTGCAGCCCATTGCTATCGACTTGCATCAGATCAGCAATCCGACCACCGACTACAACGCCTATCTCTCGACGGTGTTCGTGCCGGGCGTCATCATGCTCTTCATCTTCCTCATCACGGCCTACGCCATCGGCACGGAACTGAAGTTTGGCCGCTCGAAGGAGTGGATGGAGATGGCCGGTGGACGCATCTGGGTGGCACTCGTCGGCAAGCTGCTGCCCCACACGCTGCTGTTTCTGACCATCGCGTTCGTCTATAGCTGGTATGCCTACGGCGTGATGGGTTTCCCGCATCCCGGCGGACTGCCAAAAATCCTGCTGCTCTGTTTCCTCATGGTACTGGCGGCACAGGGATTTGGCATCTTCGCCTTCGGGCTGTTTCCCTCGCTGCGCCTGTCAATGAGTATCTGCTCGCTGTGGGCCGTGCTCAGTTTCTCGATGGCTGGCTCGGCATTCCCTGTCATGGGCATGGATGCCCCGTTGAAGGCCCTGTCGTGGCTGTTTCCGTTGCGCCACTACTATATGATTTACCAGTTGACGGTGCTCAACGGCTTCTCGTTGCTCGACGCCTGGTGGCACGTGGCTTGTCTCATCGGCTTCATGCTGCTGCCCATAGCCTTGGCACCGAAGATCAAGAACGCCATGCTGACGTACGTTTACATTCCTTAAATGAGAAATGAGGAATGAGAAATGAGAAATGAACTGTGAACTATGAACTGTGAACTGTTGCACACCATCATTGACGGCACACGTGATGCCTGCCTCATCTGGCGCGACGAGATGCGCCAGGTGTTCAAGGACGAGGGTGTGCTCATCTTCTTCATCCTCGTGCCGCTGGCCTATCCGCTGCTCTACTCGTGGATATACAACAACGAGCTGGTTCACGAGGTGCCTGTCGTGGTGGTCGACGACAGCCACTCACACCAGTCGCGACAGTTCCTCCGCATGTGTGATGCCTCGCCAGACGTGCGCATCGCCTATCATGCTGCCGACATGGACGAGGCCAAAATGCTTATTGCACGCCAGCAGGCCAACGCCATCTACCGCATCCCTTCCGACTTCCACCGTCGCCTGAACCGCATGGAGCAGACCGCTGTGGCCGTCTACTGCGACATGAGCCTCATGCTGACCTATAAGGCTGCCTACCAGACAGCCGTCATGGCGTCGCAGGAGATGAACGCGAAGATACAGATACAGCTGTCCGGACGGTATACCAGCCGCGAGGAAGAGATACAGACCCACCCGCTGGACTACGATGCCGTACCCATCTTCAGCCCTGGCGGCGGCTACGGCTCGTTCGTGCTGCCCGCCGTGCTGATGCTCATCCTGCAGCAGACGCTGGTGCTGGGCATCGGACTGTCGGCTGGCACGGCCCGTGAGTCGAACCGTTTCAGGGACCTTGTGCCTGTGCAGAAGCACTACCACGGCACGTTCCGTATCGTGTTGGGCAAGGCGCTGTGCTACTTCATGATCTATGCCGTCATGGGTACGTGGCTCACCGTCGTCGTTCCCCGTCTGTTCCACTTCCCCTGCCTGGCCCATTGGCAGGACCTGCTGACCATGATGCTGCCCTACACGCTGGCCTGCATCTTCTTCGGCATCACCGTGTCGTGTCTGGTGCGCTACCGCGAGAACGTCATGCTGCTCATGGTGTTCGTATCCCTGCCGTTGCTGTTTATGTCGGGTGTGTCGTGGCCGCAGTCCAACATCCCCGGTGTCTGGCAGGGCGTTTCGTACCTCTTCCCCTCGACGTTCGGCATTCGTGCCTATATACGAATGAACTCCATGGGAGGCACCTTGGGTGACGTCCTCATGGAGTATCATGTCTTATGGATTCAGGTACTTGTCTACTTCGTCATCGCCTGTCTGGTCTATCGCTACCAGATTATCCAGGCCCGCCTGCATATTGTGGAACGCTATGAGCTGATGAAGCAGCAGCGTTCAGCCAAACAGCAGTAATTTTCTATGAAGCTGCCGCGATGTTGATGACGGTCTGGATGTCCAGGGCGTTGACAACACCGTCGCCTGTGAGGTCGAACTTCGGGTCGGTGGAACCCTCAACAGCAGCGTTGATGATAGCCTGGATGTCCAGTGCGTTGACGATGCCGTCGCCGTTCAGGTCGCCCGTGACTGTCTCTTCCTCTTTCATGATGTGCATCACCAGTTTCCAGCACGACTGCGAGCTGCCTCCCGTGGTGAACGTCAGCTTGTTGGTGATGGGGGTGTCCAGCGTGATGGTGTGTGTGATGCTGCTGGGACTGCCGTCCCTTGCGGGGAACACATAGTCCGTCTCGCCGTATGTCGTGCCAGCCAGCTCCTTGAGGTACGACGTGTTGCCGTCGCTGTTGCAGTAGCCGTAGATGGTCACCTTGTCGATGGGCACGTCGGCAGGCAGCGTGACGGTGTACTGCTTGTTGCCTGAGAACTTGATGGTGCCGTTGCTGCCCGTGGCAGGACTGGTCATGCTGGCTATCTTCAGTCCGCCGGCAAACGTGCCGTCGCCGTTGGAGGTCTGTCCGCTGATCTCGTACTCGGTGAGTACCTCTTCGCCGACACGGATGACCCTGCCCTGCAGCTCACCCTCGGCATTCTGCTGCTCGGTGATGTCGGCCACCAGCGAGTTGATGTACAGCTCCAGATTCGTATAGCCGCTCTCCGTGACGACGGTGCCGTCGGCAGCCTTGCTCTTGTCCAGTCCGTTGGCATCCTCCCAGTCGTCGGGCATGCCGTCGCCGTCAGTGTCCGTCGGAGCGTCCGTGCTGTTCAGCGTAGGCCATGCGCTCCAGTCGCTGCCGGCATTGTATGGCTTGTTGTCGTCCTGCGAGTTGATGAAGCCCTTGCTCAGTCCGCTGCCGGTGTGCGATGCCAGGCTGTTACGCGTGTCGTTGACCATCATCTCGTCGAACGAGTCGCGGCTCTTGCTGGCACCGGCAAATTCCAGCACCTTCTCGTAGGCTTTCTGGGCGGTATGCGTGGTGGTGGCGATGAAGTCGATGGGCGCGTTGATCCTGATGGAGTCCTTCGTGGCCTGTGTATAGGTGCCGTCACAGCCGCTGGCGTCAATCTGGTTATAGATGCCGTTCGCCCAGTTGTTGCTCGTCACGTCGCTGTACTTGGAGTTGACGTTGCCCGTCACGTAGTACTTGCCCCACAGGTGCAGCGCGTCGGCGTAGGCCGGATAGGTCTCGATATAGCTGTTGGTGCGTATGCCGATGCCGGCAATGCGCTTGCCCTTGTCGCCCGTCGGTGAGCCGGGGCCGGGCTTGTAGTAGTTGTTGACGATGTTCACCTTCATGCCCTCGCCGCCGTAGCAGCCGTTGCCGCCGAAGTTATAGATGACGTTGTTGCGCATGTCCATACGCTCATCCAGCTGTGTCGTGGGACGCGGGCCGAGACGTGGGGTACGCGAGCCGTGGTGGGCCAGCAGGTTGTGGTGGAACGAGGCGCCGCTGCCGCCCCAGTTGCCGCCGTAGCCGTGGGCACCCTTCGAGTGGCCGGCATTGACGAGGCTCTGGGCCACGAGGCACCACTGCACCGTTGTGTTCTTGTTACCCAGCACCGACAGACACTCGTCGATGCTCCAGCTGACGGAGCAGTGGTCGATGATCCAGTCCTGCTTGTCGAAGCCGCCGAATCCGTCCCATCCGTCGGCACCGTCCTTCTTGACATTCTTGTTGCCCAGTCGGAAGCGCATGTAGCGAACGATGACGTTGTTGCCCGTGATGGAGCAGGGGTAGTCGGCCACGCAGATGCCGTCGCCAGGTGCGGTTTGTCCGGCTATCGTGGTGTTGGAAGGGATGCTCAGTTCTGATTCCAGGTGAATCGTGCCCGACACGTCGAAGACGATGGTCTTGGCACCCTTCTGCTGCAGGCACCAGCGCAGCGACTGGTAGCCGGAGTCCTTGAGGTTCTTGACGTGGAGTGTCTTTCCGCCTCGTCCGCCAGTGACGTAGCGTCCAAATCCCTCGGCGCCGGGGAATGCCAGTGTCTTCTCCTGCGCCATGGCTGTCAGGCTGGCGACGAGTGCCATTGCGCAAAGCAGTAGTTTCTTTGTTTGTTTCATTATTATATCAATAGTTTATTAGTAGATTCTGCTGCAAAGGTACGAAGAATAATTGAATTATGGTGGTAAAATCTGTTTTTTTCGGTGTAAACGTTTGCTGTTTCATCAAATATCTGTATCTTTGTCGGGTAATTCCTGCTAAAAGATGATGTTGAACGATGTTATTACACAAATCAATGATGCCATCTGGGGCTATGTGCTGATAGGCGTACTGGTGGCCTGTGGCCTGTGGTTCACGTGGAAGACACGGGGCGTGCAGTTCCGTATGATTGGCGAGATGTTCCGCCTGCTGACGGACTCGGCGACATCAGGGACAAGCAAGCTCGACAAGAAGGATGGCCGCAAGCACATCTCCTCTTTCCAGGCCTTTGCCGTCTCTGTGGCCACCCGTGTGGGAACAGGCAATCTGGCGGGAGTGGCATCGGCCATTGCCGTGGGTGGTCCGGGTTCCGTGTTCTGGATGTGGGTCATCGCCCTCATCGGTTCGGCCACAGCATTTGTGGAGTCGACGCTGGCGCAGCTGTTCAAGCAGCGTCATAAGGACTCGTTCATCGGCGGCCCGGCATACTACATCCAGCGCGGACTGCACCAGCGGTGGATGGCGGTGCTCTTCGCCGTGCTCATCACCCTGCAGTTTGGACTGTCAAACAACTCCATACAGGCCAACACCATCTGTGGCGCCATGCAGGAGGCCTTCGGCGTGCCGCCGATGCTGATGGGTGGTCTGCTGGCTGCCCTGGCGCTGTTCATCGTCTTTGGTGGCATCCACCGCATCGCCAACGTCAGTGCCGTCCTGGTGCCGGTCATGGCGGTGGGCTATGTGGTATTGGTGGTGGTCGTCATCGTCATGAACATCACGGCGATACCCCATGTGCTGAAGGTTATCGTCTTCGATGCTTTCGGCATCGAGCAGTTGGCTGGCGGTGCCATTGGTGCAACGATTATGAACGGTGTGAAGCGCGGCCTGTTCAGCAACGAGGCCGGTGAGGGCAGTGCGCCTAACGTGGCAGCGACGGCGACGGTGTCGCATCCCGTGAAGCAGGGCCTGATCCAGGCCCTGGGCGTGTTCACCGACACGTTGCTGGTCTGCTCGTGTACGGCCTTCATCATCCTGATCAGTGGGCTGTATAACGTGCCGGAGCTGAACGGCATCATGCTGACGCAGTCGGCTCTGCAGTCGGAGGTGGGTGCTGTCGGTCCGGTGTTCGTCGCGGTGGCTATCTTCCTTTTCGCCTTCTCCAGCATCATCGGCAACTACTATTACGGCGAGGCCAACATCCGCTTTATCACAGTTCATAGTTCACAGTCCATAGCTCAAAGTTCACTGACCGTCTACCGCATCTTCTCCGCTGGTGTCATGGTGATGTTCGGAGCCATGGCCAGCTTTGAGCTGGTGTGGAACATTGTCGACTTCTTCATGGCATTTCTCACTGCCTGCAACCTTATAGCCATCGTCATTCTCGGCAAGTATGCCTTCCGTCTGCTTGACGACTACCGCCAGCAAAAGCGGCGTGGCATCAAGGAACCTACGTTCCACCGCAGCCAGCTGCCGGAGATAGCCCACGAACTGGACTGCTGGGAGTGATATTCAACACGTTGTTATAAAATGAGAGGCCGTGACTGCGGTCACGGCCTCTCGATGGAATCCTTACTCCGGAAGCTTCAGGAAGTTGAATTGGTCGCCGATGCCCGGCAAGTTCAGCAGTTCCTGCTCTGGTGACAGGAGGGGGTTGCCTGGCATCCAGGGCTGATCCGTGATACCGGGAACGCCGCTGACAGCCAACATAGTCTGTGTCTCAATCTTGATGACTTCCACTGAGGGAATGATATATGTCTTTTTCATTGTTTTCTGTTTGTTTAAAATGAATAACTTTTGTTTTCACTTACTTAATCACGACCTTGAGCTAAAGCTCGAGCTTGCTCACGTTCGATAAAGCATGGGCAAGCTCTTGCTTTATTCTCACTTAATCACAACCTTCTTGCCGTTCATGATGTACAGACCCTTCGTGGGCAGGCTGACGCGCTGGCCGTTCATATTGTAGACGGTACCGAAGGTGAACTGTCCGGCGTTCTCAACGTTGTTGATGCCAGTGGTCTCGCCGTTGATGTACAGGGTACGAGCACCGTCAGAAACGGGAACCTCCAAGAATGCCTTGCCGACGGGAACGGTGGGACGCACGTCGTTGAGGTCTTTCTCATTCCAGATGCACTGGAAGACAGCCTTGCCGTCAGCCTCACTCAACACGTAGCGCATGTAGTTATCCTTAGAACCAACTTTTTCGCCAGTACCAGGTATCAGCAGGTTGTCGCCTGTAGGCAGTGCAGCATCAAGCTTAGTGGTGGGGATGGTATAAGTCGTCTCTGCAGTACCGTTGAGCAGAAGTCCTGTGTTGGCAGGAACGCGCTGGTCAATCACATCAGACAGAACGATTGCGTTGTTGTTTACGCCAGTCACCATGTATGCACTCAGTCCTTCGACAGTGCTTGGGTCAATAATCTTATTGCTGCTGAACGTAGCCCATCCAGTAGAGCCGATTGTTACAGTTGCAGGCTTGTCGAACTGATAGTCGAAGCCATAGAAGCCGAGCTTAGAGCCTGTGCAATAAACCTTATAAGTGCTGCCAGCCTTGACGTTGAACGTGAAGCCAGTGCTGGAACCGTAGTCCTTCCTTAAACCGTCAAATCCGGCAAGCGAAGTACCATCCTCCTGAATATAGAAAGACTTGCTGCCATTGAGCCAAACGGCAACAGTAATGGAACCGTCGTAGACGGGCTTGATGATGTAGGCAGTACCGCTGGTTGCATTACCGTTCTCGCCGTTACCGCCAGTGTAGTTCTGGAAAGCAGCAAATTCCTCGTTGGGGCGAGGGATGTAGGCTGCGAAGTCTGCACCGCCCTCAAAGCCGTAGGTCAGTGTGGCAACAACGTCGCCTTCAGCATCCTTCACGTCAACAGTGGTTCCAGCAGGAATTGTTTCCTCAGAAGCTTCGGGGGCATAGATGGGGTTCGTCAGAGTAGTATTCCACTTGTAGGCACGTCCACTGGTGAAACCCATGTCTGGAGTCTTTTTTTCACCATTTCCTCCATTGAATTGAATATATTCTGGAGCCGTGAAAGCTTTGTATGTAAATGTATAAACACCATCCACAGCTTCTAACTCGTCACCAGGATAAGCGTTGGTGCTAAGGTTCTTTGTCTTATCACCTGTTCCGCTCCAAATCCAAGAATAGACTTTGTCCCATCCTGCATCAGTAGTGAATGTTGCAGTATAGGTGTTCAGCATATATTCGTATGCTTTGCCGTCTTCGAAAGTCCAGTCGGGAGTCTGAACGCCAGCGTTGTTGTGGAAAATAATGTTGGCGGGAGCTTCTTCGGCCTTTATAGTGATGCTAAAGTTACCGTCAGACCCTTCCATCTTTGTTCCGGGCCATTCTCCTAAAGCTTTTTCTTCGCCTTTCCACACGTATGCCCAAACCTCTGTCATGCCGTCAGTCTGGAATGTTGCAGTGTAGTCGTTCAGCTCGATGGTACGGCCGTCTTTAGTATATTTGCCACCATCCTTGAAATCAAGGTCTGCTGTCTGGTTGGTTCCGCCATCGCTGAAGATAATTTTTGTGGGGCTTCCAGTTGTAGACCATACGTAGTCGCCTTCAGCGTTAGCTTCGAGCTGCGTACCAGGCCAATCTCCAGCGTATTTAACAGTGTTTTCACCTTCACCACTCCAAGCATAGGCAAAAACAGCAGCCCAACTAGCATCATTGGTGAAGGTAACGGTCTGTGTGGCAAGCCATTCAACTTTTACATAAAACAGTCCGCTCTCACTACCACTACCACGGGAAATGACGTGGTCACCAGCTTTAACATCGGAAACCGTATAAATGCGACAATTTGTACCTGCGGTAGCACTGGCTGGATCCAGTACTTGGTCGTCGAGGTTGATAGAAGTGCTACTCCATGTACTTTGTACAATAGTTACAGTGGAGACAGCGGTGGTGGTAAAACCAATCTTGGTGGTACCTTCCATCTTTAGACCTTGGGAGAACGATTTGCCATCATACTCACCACCAGTGAACTTTGTGTTCCAGTTCCATTTTTCGCCTACGCTCTTGAAGAATCCTTCGGGTGAAGAGACACCGTTTTTCGTCCCAAGGTTGAACGTTGCTACTTCACTTGCCCACGCACTGGCAATGCCGAGTACCGCAAGCGTCAATAGAGTAAAAATTTTCTTTTTCATTTGCTTTTGTTTAATTTGTTAGTAAATAATGTTATGTTAATAGATATGTTTGTGCTAATTGCTTTAGAAGCGTTTCATGCACACAGTGGCGCATACCAAATGCAAAGGTAGGGAAAAAGAATGAAACGGCCAAGGTTTTGCGTAAAAAAAATTTCAGTGACTTGCGAAAACGTTTCCGTTTGGCACGGAAATGACTATGAAAGGTTTTACGCGCAAGGAATACATATCGCTTTTTGCCATTGATATATGAAGGGAAAGTAAAAAAAACCTGCATTTCCTGCACCTGAGCTGAAAGCCAGGATGTTACGCCGTTTTTCCTGCACCTAAACTTGCACCTAAACCTGCACCTGGAAGAACGACCACAGATTTATCAGATTAAACCGATTATTTTTAACCACGAATTTAACGAATTACACTAATTTTTTCATTCAGAGTTGTTTCCCAAAATCAATTCGTGTAATTCGTTAAATTCGTGGTTAGTGTTATGTTTCTATAGATGTAATGGGTTTCTGCAGAAATGCAATGGATTATTTCAGTCCATGCAGCATGGACTGTGTATCCATGTAGGTTGGACGGTGTATCCATGCTGCTTGGACTGACAGTCCCAGCAACATGGACAATTTTTGGGACTGTAGTTAATATGTGTTAAATTACGGATGCTGGATTAGGTGCAGGTTTAGGTGCAGGATTAGGTGCAGGATTAGGTGCAGGATTAGGTGCAGGAAAAACGGTGTAACTTCCTGTCTTTCAGCTTAGGTGCAGGAAATGCAGGAAATTTTGAGTCTTACGAAGATACTATCTTATCCCAATGCCACATTATACAACGGGTGCGCTATCCTCACGGACAGCGCACCCTATCTACAATTTTTATTAACAAACTAGTCCACTCACTGTGGACAGTATCTTTATACAATAGCTTCCACCTTACTCGTCGCCCCAGGGCAGGCCGATCTCACGCGAGAGGTTGCCACTGGTCTCTTCCGTAAAGATGGTAGTGCTGTAGCCGGGTGAACTGGCTATCAGCTGTGCTGTCTGTACCTTGACAAGTGTCACTGTCGGTTGCATATATTCTTTTTTCATATCGCTTTGTCTATTTTAGAAATTAATACTATTATTTTACCACGTATTTCTTGCCATTCACGATGTACAGGCCCTTAGTAGGCTGTGCAACACGCTGACCAGCGAGGTTGTAAACAGCACCTCTTACATCTTCCATCTTACCTCTCACATCGTTTACGCCAGTTGTCTCGCCGTCGAGCAGGAAGAACGAGCGTGTGCCATCGGTGGCGAAGCCTGCAGGCAGGTAAGCCGTGTTGGCACCAACGGTGAAATCGTACCTATTCTTGTAGAAGCCCAGGCCATTAGTTGCATCGTTCATCAGCACGTAGCCATCTTCAGCGTCAATCACTGTATTAGCTGTTACGCCAACCAGCTTGTTGCCAGCAACATTGCTTGCGTCGCCATTGGCTACCACGGGGATGGTAATTGTGCCTGCAGAACCCTTCAGAAGCAGACCTGCGCCAGCAGGAACGGTACCTGTGACTTCAGTCTTGGCCAGCACTCCGTCTGCACCGCCTGTCACAATGTAGGCAGCGTCGAGATTGTCTATAGCCGACGAGAAGTCAAGAGCGTATGGCGAGCAGTAGGTAGCCCAACCAGCAGCAGAAATGGTCTTTTTCTGTGCAGAAGCCTTTACCAAAATGTAGTCGATAGTGGCAGACTGATTGAACTTGCCGCTTCCTTGGTCTTTACCTGAAATACAAATAAGCTGTGTACCATCAACTGTAAATGTCTCATCCTTTGCACCAGTAGTTGTAACAGTTACCAAAGCCGTTGGGAATGATTCTGTTCCTGCAGTATAGTCACCTACAACAACGTTACGGTTTGAATCTCCCGTTACGTTAGTAATAAGACGATATGTACCAGCAGGTAACTGACCAAGACGAATAATTTTATCTGAACTATACACGACACCACCAGTGATATATCCCGTGCTACCATTAGAATAAGTCGTGTTAGTACCTGCCACTTCATTTGGTTCGCTAAAGTACACTACAGAATAGTCTGGATTGGTATAGCTGACAGTCTTGGTAATAGTCTGACCGTTGGTAAACACGCCACTCTCACCGAATGATGCTGTCTCGTCAGCAACATAGTAAATACCGCCCTTTTGTACATACATCGGATAGGTGTAAGTCCAAGAACAAACCTTTGCATCAGTTTCTGTCAAGTCGGTGACAACTGGTGTTTCTGCAACGCCACCAATAGTCCATGTAACACTCAATGTTGCAGTATAGGGAGCACGAACGGGAACATTCAGCACATTGCTGGCAGCATCTGCAACAAGGGTCATAGAAGGTGCATCAGCGGCAGTAATCAAATAATGATTGCCTGCAAAAGTTCCTTCACCGTCCACGGCAACATCAGAGGTGATTATAGCACCGACAATACTCGTTGTACTAACTGTCTTAACTATTTCTTCGCCAAGATTGTAATTAATGGTATAGCCAACATTGGTCACGACCTGAGGTTCCTCTTGCACTTCAATTTTCTGAAGTACTGAAGTGATGGCATAATTTTCTTTTCCAGCTTTAGAATGTCCGAATACGACATTCGTAATAGCTGTAGATGAAGAACCCGTACCAGAAACCGAGCCAACAGTATAAGAAACGTCTCCCGTCGCTTGGTCAATAACTACCTGAATGACATATGCTGTATTACGACTGTATGTTAATTTCGTCAAATTGGTTGTAACGCCATCAATATCCACAGAGGCCACCTGGTCCTGTTCATTAAATCTAATGGAAACACCACCAATTTGAATATAATCATAAGAGCCAGAGCGTCCTGAAGCACCACCCGTTTTCAATGTTGCATCTAAGGTTACAATAGCATTAGCTGTGACAGAAATACTTTTCGTACACGTCCAGCCTGCATTTGTTGTATTGACAGAGAGACCTCCGCTGATGGTTGCCGTACAGTAACTCTGAGCCCAGTCATCTAAGTCAGCTGTCGCCCATGCATTTGTTGTTCCACGTTCATAAAGAGATGTAGGTGTTGCCCACGCGCTGTTAACTCCCACACCCAGCATAGCTGCGACGAGGAGCGTTTTAATTGATAGTAATTTTTGTTTCATACCTTTTTGTTTTGTTAGATAATAAAAAAAATTGTAATTAGTTTGTTATAGCCTCTAAATCCAGAAAGGTACGGACATAAAAAATGCGCAGACCTCCCAGTACTCCCGTTCAGGTCTGCGACAACCCATACACAACATACGTGGAAGCCTGCACACGAAGGTGCAGCTTCAACGTTGTGTATTATTGCTCTGGAAACTCCTTTTGTCGAGGTCGCAGTTCGAACGGGAATTGAGCAAATAAAATTTGTGTGTCTACGCCTCCTGTCAACACGCTCGTTGCAGCCTTATGCGAAGAACACGGCTGCAAAGGTACGCAAAAAACCTGAAACGCCAAAGCTTTCCGTGATTTATTTTTGTCGTGAGGGGAGAAAAACAGATTTCAGTGTGGTGACAACAGCACACAAAGGGTCAGACCCTTTGTGTGCAATTAACTACACTCACAGAAAAGTTTGAAAACACTATACATTCCTACATTTTCTTTGTATCATGCTTATACTTAGTGGTTTAAGTGATGTATAGAGACTACATCAGACTACATGCCTATACATTCTAAAACTATTGTGGAGCTAATTTTAGGCCATAAAACTCGCTACTTAGTTGATTTACAACGTGTTCCACTCTAACAACCTATTTGGAAACACTGTGTTTCCTCAAGGATTCCTGTGTTAACCCAACTTTGACACTTTGAACTTTTTTCAAAAAAGTTTCATTTGATTATCAGTCAGTTAGCTCCTATAAACGGTCAAAACCGCGTTGTAGAACACAGCGGTTTGGAAAATAAGTTGTACCTTTGCGGCATGAATTTCACGTCGCAGATGAGATACAATCCTGAGACGGGCGAGTATGAGAAGTACTACCGTCTGAAGGAGTCCTACCGCAATGCCAGCGGACGTGCGTGTACGCGCATCCTGCTGAACGTGGGGTTCATCCACGGGCTGAAGCCTGAGGAGATCCGCGACATCTCCTGCGGCCTGACCTACAAGTACGAGCATCAGGGCGCGCGCGAGCTGTGGGAGGATCAGATGTCTGTGTATAGCAAGGTTGTCCGTCAGAAGATAGACGAGTACTGGATGCGGCTTGTCGAGGAGAAGAAGCTCGACGTCATCCGTCAGGCATTCGAGGCGAGCAAGGCGAAGGCAGAGCGGCGTACCGACGTTGACACGCTGAAGCATACCGATGCACGTGACATCGGTGCCGAGTGGCTCTGTATCCAGGCCATCAGGCAACTGAAGTTCGACCGTTTCCTTCGCTCGCTGGGTTGGAGCGAGGAGCAGGTGAAGCTGGCCGTCGGACATCTCATCGTACGTACCATTTATACGCCGTCGGAGCTGAAGTCTATGCGCATCATGCGCGACAACTCCGGCATCTGCGAGCTTCTTGACCTTGCCATCGGGTCCGTCACCCAGCGCAAGGTGTACAGCGTGGCGGACCGGTTCCTGAAGGAGAAGGTGAAGATCGAGAAATACCTGTGCCAGACGACGGATGAGCTGTTCCGTCCCACCAACCGCATCATGCTCTTCGACCTGACCAACTTCTACTTCGAGGGGCGCAAGGACGGCAGCAGGAAGGCCAGGTTCGGCCGCTCGAAGGAGAAGCGCTCGGACTGCAAACTGCTGGTTCTGGCCCTCTGCATCAACACCGAGGGCTTCATCCGCTACAGTGCGATACTGGAGGGCAACACCGCCGACCCGAAGTCGCTGCCCGACATGGTGGACAGGCTCATAGCCACCAATCCCACGGGAGCCGCAGACGACCAGAAGGTGCTCGTGGTGATAGATGCCGGCATCGCCTCCAAGGACAACCTCGACCTGATAAAGCAGAAGGGCTACAACTATCTCTGCGTGTCGCGCAAGGCACTTACCGACTACGAAGTGAAGCCTGATGCCAGGACGGTCACCGTAAAAGACAACAAGGAACAGCCCATCAGGCTGCAGGAGGTACATACCGAAGGCGAGGACTACTACCTGAAGATAGACTCACCTGCCAAGGCGCTGAAGGAGGAGTCGATGAACCGCAGCTTCCGCAAGCGGTTCGAGGAAGGACTCAAAGCCGTCAGTGCCTCGCTCACGAAGAAGAGCGGGACGAAGAAATACGAGCCGGTGATCAAGCGCATCGGAAAGCTGGAGGGACGGTATCCGTCCATCGCCCGATACTATCATATTGACGTGGAGAAAGGAAAGGGCGACGTGGTAACCTCCGTCACATGGAAGCTGGAGATACCCGAGAAGCAAGTCTACGGAACCTATTTCCTGCGCACCAACGTCAGGACGCTCGACGAGAAGACCACCTGGGACTACTATAACCTGATACGCGAGATAGAGTGCTCGAACCGCCAGCTGAAGACCGACCTCAGCCTCCGACCGATATACCACCAGAAGGACGACCGCTCGGATGCCCACCTCTTCCTCGGACTGCTCTCATACTGGATAGTGAACGCCTGCTTATGTAAACATTTACATAAGACCGCTTATGTAAAGTCTTGCATTATGCCAAGTTTTGCAACAAATGATAATAATTGTTACTGGGAATCAAAAAGATGTGCTTAAAACTTTACATAACGACTTTACATAATATATTGGTGCGAAGCCGTCATATCGGCTTACCCATATATTATGGTACAGTCAACACTAACAGAGACAAGGGCTCGTGTGGAAGCCTGTCTGCGTACGATGATGTACAAGGATTCATGTATTGCAAGATACAACCACACATGGGATCACCTGGCCGACTTCATGAAGGCCAATGGCAAAGAGTTATACAGCCGCGAGGTAGGCGATGCATTCCTGAATGCTTGGCATGAAGGGAAGGACTACAAGCAGCTGACATGCCGCCAGAAGGAGCGGGTGCGGCACATCGACGTGCTCAGCGACATGGCGGAATTCGGAGAGGTAAAGCGAAGCCATGTAATGCCGAAGGAAATCACCTATCCCGGCAACCTGGGTGAGCCGTTCACGCTCTTCATCCGGGAGCAGTCACGGCTGAAGGCGGCATCGAGCCTCCAGCGCTACAAGGAGCGCATCTACAACCTCTATGCGTATCTGGCTGACTCTGGAAAGATGCTTGTGGACTTCACTGTCCGCGATGCGACAGCGTTCCTTGAAATATTGGACAAGGCAAAAGGAGAGACCGACAGGGACAACATCGTCATGACGACCCGTGTGTTCCTCCGTTCCATGTGTGAGAAGGGTCTGCTCTGCGACAACTGGGAGCAACTGTGGATGGAGGTTTTCAAGCTGAAACGGGTGCACTCCAGGAAGCTGCCTTCTGTCTACACGAAGGATGAGGTGGAAGCGGTGGTAGCAGCTATCGACCGCACCCATCCTCAGGGAAAGCGCGACTATGCGATGGTCTTGCTGGCCGCAAGGTACGGCCTGCGCATCTCGGACATCATCGGCCTGCGCTTCTGCAACCTGGACTGGGAGAACAACCGTATATCCCTTGTACAGCAGAAAACAGGCAAGCGGGTGACGCTGCCCCTCTCAGAGGAAGTGGGAGGCGCCATCATCGAATACATCCGCTACGGACGTCCGCAGGTCGATCTCCCGTTCGTATTCATAAAAGCCCATGCCCCTTACGGCGAGCTGAAGGCGAACGGGCTCGGATCGAGCCTCGGCGACTGGATGCGTGCTGCGGGCATCGACTCCACCGGGCGCAAGCACGGGCCGCACGCCCTGCGCCACAGCCTGGCCACCAACCTGCTCGGGGCGAACCAGCCCATCCCCGTGATATCGGAGATACTGGGGCATGCGACCTCGGAAACCACGGCGCTTTACACACGTGTCAGCGTGGACATGCTGCGGGAGTGCGCGCTCGACGTGCCGTTTGTCAAATCCTCATTCTACGATGACCTGTATGGCTAACCGAGTACCCAACCACGGCATATATGCCGGCCTGATATCGGAGTATGTCAGGCACAAGCGGTCGCTGGGCTACAAGATGGAGGATGTAGGGGAACGTCTGAGACGCTTCGACCAGCTGACCATCGACCGCGGTGAGACAGAGATTGGCATATCCAAGGAACTGGCCGACGAATGGTGCAGGCCGCTCCCGATGGAGTCCGGCAGCAACAGGTACGGACGCATCAGCATCCTGCGCGGTTTCTCATCCTACCTTCAGGTAATCGGGTATGAGTCATACGTGCCACGCCTGCCCAAGGTGAGCAGGGGCTTCGTTCCCCACATCTTCACCAGACAGGAAATGGCAGCCATCTTCCGGGAGTGCGACAAGCTGACGCTGACAAGGCACTACATGAACTCCGTTCGGTGCACCATGCCGTGTCTCGTCCACATGCTCTACGGAACGGGAATACGCATCGGCGAGGCCATGAGGCTGAATCATGCGGACGTGGACTTCACGCAGGGCGTGCTCATCCTGCGCGAGTGCAAGAACGGGCAGGACAGGCTCGTGCCGATGTCACTCTCGCTGCGGGAGATCTGCAAGGACTGGGTGGCGTACAAGGAGAGGCTTGGCCTGTCCGTGGACACAGGCTCGCCGTTCTTCACGTCGGCCAACGGCCAGAGATTCTCCGAAAGCTCCGTCTATGAGGTATTCAGGATCGTGCTGCAGCGTGCGGGAATAGGACATGGGGGAAGGGGCAAAGGCCCGCGCCTGCATGACCTGCGCCACACCTTCTCTGTCAACGCCCTCGTAAAACTGTCGGAGGCCGGAACTGACCTGTACTGCTCCATGCCCATACTGATGACGTACATGGGCCGCCAGTCGCTTGAGGCCACCGACCGCTACGTGAGGCTTACGAAGGAGATGTACCCGCACCTGCTCATGAAGATGGACGATGCCTACAAGTACGTGTTCCCGGAAATCGGGAAAGGATTAGCAGAGGAGGACAGCCCATGAAAGCGACCGACTTTGCAAATGCGCTGACCGACTTCCTCGGCCACTATCTGACGGTGGAGTGCGGCTACTCGCCCAATACGGTCACGACCTACAGCTACACCTTCTCGCTCTTCATTGAGTATATGAAGACTGTGGAGCTTGTAAAGCCGGAGAGACTCACCCTCGAAGAAATCACGAAAGAGCGGGTTATAGGCTTCCTCGCGTGGATTGAGAAGGAAAGGAAATGCTCGCCGTCAACACGCAATGCACGGCTTGGGGCACTGCACTCCTTCTTCAGCTACCTGCAGTACAGGAACGTGGCCGGCTTGGCAAAATGGCAGGACATCTTGTCCATAAAGAACAAGAAGCCGAAGTCCCCCGAGATGGCATACCTCACCATCGAGGGGCTGAAGCTCATCCTGGGACAGCCGGACCTCAGGACACGGAAGGGAAGGCGCGACTTCGCACTGCTGGGGCTGCTCTACGACAGCGGATGCCGTGTGCAGGAACTCATAGACCTCACACCCTCGTGCCTACGCTTCGACGAGACTGCCACCGTGAGACTGCTTGGAAAGGGGAACAAGGCGAGGGTCGTACCCCTGTCCGCTACCCAGGTCACAAACCTGAGGCAATATATGGCAGAGGAGAGACTGACTGCCCCGGAGTGCCAGTGCCATCCGCTTTTTCCAAACCCGCAGGGCAACAAGATGAGCAGGATGGCCGTGCTGAACATCGTGAAAAAATACCAGAGGATGGCAAGAACTGTTTCGCCAGAGCTTATCCCCGAAGACCTCGGATGTCACAGTTTCAGGCACACGAAAGCCATGCACATGCTCGAAGCGGACATCAACCTCGTTTATATACGTGACTTCCTCGGTCACGTCTCAACCACCACTACAGAGGTGTATGCCAGAGCAAGCGAGAAGA
>JAEEGG010002560.1_pt1 | contig 46670 bp, 30 predicted proteins | sample 9134161 | NCBI WGS metagenome assembly JAEEGG01 (sample SAMN16246543, study PRJNA631951) | gut metagenome | biome: gut microbiome; feature: rumen; material: CR-attached | host: Bos | place: Iran: Karaj | collected 2018-10 | reverse complement strand
TGATATTACAGACCCCACCCCTCGCTCGGCCGAAGGACGCTTGCAAGGCAAGAACCCCTCCCCGTAAGGGCAGGGTTCAAGAGGGGATGGCTGCGCATGAATAGGTCAACTGCTATATCATTGCCAATTGTTTTTATTTGTTTTTCTTGTTTTTATTGGTTTTTTCTCAGGCCGCTTCGCGGTATCAACTCACATAGATAGCGCGACCTTGAACTTTCGCTCAAGGTCGCGATTAAGTGAGAATAAAGCATGAGCTTTCATGCGAAAGATGAATTAAACATTGGATTACTGCGGCTTACTGAGCCATCAGCGACACAGCGAAGCCGCCGCCGGGTGCTTCCTTGATTTTCAGCGTCTGCCCGGCCTTCACGGTCTTCTTCGTGATGACGTAGGCCTGCGGGTTGGTCTCATAGTGGGCGTCGGGAGCATCCTGATAGATGGTGCACTCATACTTGCGGCCTTTGTCTAAGAAGTCGAGCTTGACCACGGCCTCATGTCCGTTCTCGTCGCACTTGCCGCCTATGAACCAGTTGTCGGTGCCCTTGGCCTTGCGTGCCACGGTGATGTAGTCGGCGGGCTCAGCCTCGAGGTAGATGCTCTCGTCCCAGTCGCAGGCCACGTCGCGTATGAACTGGAAAGCGTCGTCGAAGCGCTCGTAGTGCTCGGGGAGGTCGGCGGCCATCTGCAACGGCGAGTACATCGTGAGGTAGAGCGCCAGCGATCCGGCCAGCGTGATGCGTGCCCACGACTGGTTGCCGCTCCAGGTGTTCAGCTTGGTGACGAAGATGCCGGGGGTGTAGTCCATGGGTCCGCCCTGCAGACGGGTGAAGGGCAGGATGCAGGTGTGGTCGGGACGCGAGCCGCCGAAGGCCTCATACTCCGTGCCGCGAGCGCTCTCGTTGCCCACAAGGTTAGGATAGGTGCGGCAGAGACCCGTAGGACGCGTGGCCTCGTGGGCGTTGACCATGATGTGGTGCTTGGCGGCCTCCTTCACCACGTAGAGATAATGATTGTTCATAGACTGCGAGTAGTGGTGGTCGCCACGGGGAATCATGTCGCCCACGTAGCCGGTCTTCACAGCGTCGTAGCCATAATGGTTCATCAGGGCGAAGGCCTCCTTGATGTGGCGCTCGTAGTTCTGCGTCGACGACGATGTCTCGTGGTGCATCAACAGCTTCACGCCTTTGCTGTGGGCATAGTCGTTGAGCATCTTGATGTCGAAGTCGGGATAAGGCGTCTGGAAGTCGAAGACATCGCGCTTCCACATGTTGGCCCAGTCTTCCCAACCTACGTTCCAGCCCTCGACGAGCACCTCATCGAGGCCGTTCTTCGCAGCAAAGTCGATGTAGCGCTTCACCTTGTCGTTGTTGGCGGCATGGCGTCCGTTGGGTTTCACTTTCTGCCAGTCGATGTTGTCTAACTGGATGCTGGGGAACTCGTCGGTGTAGTTCCACGACGACTTGCCCACAATCATCTCCCACCACACGCCGCAGTATTTCGTGGGGTGAATCCACGAAGTGTCCTCTATCTTGCACGGCTCGTTGAGGTTGAGGATGAGGTTGGAAGAGAGCATGTCGCGTGCGTCGTCAGACACCATGACGGTGCGCCAGGGCGTCATGCAGGGTGTCTGCATACAGCCCTTCAGGCCGGTGGCGTCGGGCGTGAGGTGGCTGACGAAGGTGAATGGCTCAGGCAGGGGGCAGCGCGAGGGCTTGGGGTTGGGCGTATAGTCGTTGCTGCCGCCGCGCAACTCGGTGGTGAAGGCCTTCGTCTGGGCATCGACCAGCTCGAGGTGCATCGTGGCGTAGTCGGCACAGGCGGCCTCATGTATATTAATGTATAGGCCGTCGTCGCTCTTCATCTGCAGCGATGTCTGCACTCCCGTAGGCGAGAAGGGCGCCACTGAGGAGTTGCCCCAGTTGACGGCCTGGTCCAAGCGGCCGCGAATCTCGGAGAGCTTTGTCTGCTGCGTTTCCTGCTCCTGTGAGTCGTAGTCGCCGGGCAGCCACCAGGCGGTATGGTCGCCGGCCATGCGGAACTCGGTGCGCTCCTCCTGGATGAGGAAGTAGTTCAGCTCACGCTGCTGCGGGAACTCATAGCGCAGGCCGATGCCCTCGTCGTAGACGCGGAAACGGATGATGATCTCGCGCTGGTGCTGCTCCTCAAACATGCCGCGCTGGCCCTCGTCGGCAGTGACGCGGGGCTCTTTCCACTGCTGCATCAGCGTGGCGACATACTCCACATAGTGGTTGCGGATGTTGCGTGACTCGCCCCACACGGGCTGCCAGGTGTCGTCGAAGGTGGTGGTCTCCTCCTTCGCGATGCTGAAGCCGCCCAGCAGGTCGTGCTCGCCATAGCCTTTCGAGGCGTGCTTGTCCTTGGCCAGTTCCAGGCCTAAGTGCGAGGGCAGCACCACGGGGCGATCTTTATAGCTCATTTCATACATGGGACGGCCTTTCGCGTCGACCCAAAACTTCAACTTGACATTGCCGTTGGGCGATGCCACCTCTGTTGCATTTGCAAATACAGGAATAGTTAGCAACATCAATAATAAAAACTGTTTCAAAGTATTCATAATTCAGTTTTTTTAGGAGTTAAAGGAGTTAAAGGAGTTAAAGGAGTTAAAGACAAATGATATAAAGGGGTTATTGGGGGAGGTAAAGGAGTAAAGGGAGTAAGGAGTTAAAGGAGTTAAAGGAGTTAAAGGAGTTAAAGGAGTAAAGGGGGTGAGGAGTTAAAAGAGTTAAAGGAGTTAAAGGAGTTAAAGACAAATGTTTCTCCATAGAACGCCTTTGTCTCTGGAGTGAAATCCATAGCATAACTAATGTCTTTAACTCCTTTAACTCCTTTAACTCCTTTAACTCCAAATCAAACTCCTTTAACTCCAAAACAAGCTCCTAAAACTCCAAATCAAACTCCAAAACAAGCTCCAAAGAAACTATGGCCTCAGTGCATCGAGCCAGCAGAGGAAGGCGACGAGCGAGGCGTTCCAGTTGATGGCTATCTCGTTGGAGGCATAGCTCTGCATCACGTCCATATAGGACTCGTCAGGATAGTCGGAGGCGTAAGGCATGGGCATGTCGTTCTTGTCCTGCTGTCCGGGATTGGGTCCTCCGACAAGCATACCGGGGAATGGCTTTTCCACGTTGTCGGCCTCTGAGATACGGTGGTGGGGATGCATGGGACTCTTGTCGCCAAAGCCCGTCACATAGCAGTAGCCCGTGGCATTGCGGCCCAGCAGGTAGTCGGCGTTCTCGAAGGCGAAGACGCGGTAGGGCTTGCCCGTCAGCCGGTCGGCATATAGCAGCGACACAGCCTGACAGCAGCAGAACTCAGCCAGGCAGCCCCAGCCGAAGTCGCTCTTCTTGTTGCCGTAGGGCGACTGGAAGCACGACTTGTCGACATCCTTGACAGCGCCGTCGCAATAGGCCACTAGCTGCTGCAGCATAGCCTTATGTATCTCCGTGCATTGTTCATTGTTCATTGTTTGTTCATTGGCTAACCACTCGAAGGCGCCCAAGGAGGCCACGTTGCCCCATGTAGGCGTGGTGAAGGCCGTTGGCTGATACTGGCGCACATCGTCGAGGTATTGCTGCTTGCCCGTCAGGCGGTAGAGCGCCGTGGCAGCCCAGAAGAACTCGTCGCGGGCGTTGCCGTCGCCGTAGGCACCGGTGGTGACGGCAGGCTCTTTCAGTCTTTCCTGATGATAGAACGCCGTGGGATTGGCTTTGGCCCAGGCATAGGCGCGCTCAGCCACGGCGGCGGCCTGTGCCGAGAAGCCGGGATAGTCCTGACTGAAAGGCTCGTAGAGACGGGCGGCATCGGCCATCACGGCAGCGAAGTCGAGCGTAGCCGTCACCGTCTTCTGCACCACAAAGCGCGGCTGGCGGCAGTCCTTGGGCATGATGAACGCCTCGAAGTTGGGCGTGGTCAGCTTGTGGTAGACGCCGCCGTCAAAGGGATCCTGCATGGTGAAGAACCAGCGCAGGTTGAACATCATCTCGTCCAGCAGGTCGGGCGTAGCGTTGTCGCTCTCGGGGATGTTGACACGCAGCGTGGCAAAATAGTCGGGCAGCTGCTCGTAGGCGGCGAACATCAGTCCGATGCTGAAGGCTGAGTTCACTACATATTTATTATAGTCGCCTGCGTCGTACCAGCCATAGGGCGAGCTGATGACGGTGCCGGCAGGACGTAATGGTGAGGCGGCCGAGGGATGGACGACAGTGTGTGTGTCAAGATGTCCCGCTGGACGATTATATTCGCCGCCCATCTCTATGGGCACGCCTGTACGTATGAGATAGAAGAGCCGCAGCGATGCTTTGGCGATGTCACTGTAGGGACGCTCGTCCACGGTGAGTGTGCACGTCTCCTTGCCCACGCTCACCTGATAGCGGCCCTGCTCTGTCAGACTGCTGAGGTCTACGATGTAGCGGGTCTTGCCCGACCACGGCGAGACGGCCTTGCGCACCGTCTTCGGCTTCACCACCTTGCCATCGGGCGTGGTCACGCGCACCTTGCCGGAGGGATTCACGCCCTCTACGACAATCATTTTCTCCTGGTTGGGATAGCAGCCCACCTGATTGCGGCGTATCTGCACGTCGTCCTTGGCATGCGCGCAAACAGCTGCAAAGGCCACAGTCATTGTCAGTATCAGTCCTTTCATAGTTTATTGAATCATTGAGTTGACGATTTCCATCAGTTCCTCCGAGGGCTGGGTGGCGTCGCTGACCGGCACGAGATACCACCTGACACGCCAGCGCAGCTCCTCGCCGGGCTGCAAGAGCTTGTAGGCGCCCTGGCTCTCCAGTTCGATATAGGTCTTGCCACGGTTGACGTAGACCTGCACCTCTGCCTCTCCTGGTGCGGGCTGTCCGGCCTGCAGGTTGTCGAAATCCTTCACCAGCAGCAGGCCGTCGGCGCAGTAGGCCAGCCAGCCCATGCCGTCGGCGTTCACCTTGCGGTTTTGCTCTGCCTCGTCGGTCTTATACCAGGCGGCGCCATGAGCACTCTCGAAGGTCATCAGGCCTGCCGGCCAGATGCTGTCGACGGGAGCCTGGAAGAAGATGAGACCGTCGCCGTTGGGCACACGGGTGATCTCCCACGGTGCCACGCTGCGCGGCTCGCTGCCCTCGTTCTTGATGCTGTAGGTGATGGTGAAGTTCGGGTCGATGCCCTTGCCGCCCATGCTCGGATACTCCACCTGAAAGACCTTGCCGACGCTGAGTCCCAGGCGCTCCGACACGTGGCTGCTGAGAACCAGGCGGTCCTGCCGCTGATCCTTCACCCTGTAGGGATGCTTATCGAACTCAGGCACCGGCGGCCAGTTCCATTCCTTCTGCGGACTGGTCCAGAACGTGCTGCCGAAGGACTCCGGCCATCGCGACTGCGACAGCACCTCCTTGTCCTGATACTTCAACGACAGGATTTTGCCGCCCTTCGTGGCATTGATGACCATGCTCACCCGGCCACTCTTCAGGGTGAACAGCTGTTCGCCCTCCACGTTTTGTGCCAATGCCTGCCGTTGCGGGAGAACCGCAACGCACACCACCAGCAAAGCTAAATAAACAATTCTTTTCATGTGGCTAATATCGTTTGGTTGGTATCTATCCTTCAACAAAGTTTTCAATAACTGCTGCAAAGATACACATTATTCCTTTATCCTCCAAGAAAATGGGGAAAAACATTTCAGGGCGCCACCCGCCAATACGGCGGGGGCGCCCTGAAACTGCTGTTATGAAGGGTTGAGCGGCTTACCACTCCTCTTCTTCTTCCTCCTCATCGTCCCAGACATTGCGGCGGCGGCGACGGGAGAAATTACCAGGATCGTTTCCTCCGTTTTCTACCTCATCAAGGTTTGTTGGCTGCTTGGGATTTGGAGAACCATTGCATATCTGACTTCCAATGGCCAAGAACACTATATCCGTTGAAGGATTAATATATTTTTTCTTCATAATGTCTAATCCTATTATTAAAATTCATAATTATATTTAATTACTTCACCACAACCTTCTTGCCATTCTGGATGTAGAGGCCCTTCTGAGCCTTCATCACACGCTGGCCACCCATATTGTAGATAGCTTCACTGTTAGCAGATGCTGGTTCAATCTCATTGATACCTGTCACCACATCGTCGCCGAAGTTGAACGACACACGGGCACCTTCAGGTACAGTGGATTCGTTTACTAAGTAGGCACGGAAGGCCTTAGCACTTGAAGGCAAGCCACTGGCAGCCGTGTGATAGTAGAACTTAGTTCCATTGATGAGAGCAAAGTCAACATCGGTCAAGTCGGTAGTGGCAGCATAAGTGCCCTTGAAGGTGTACTTAATATTCTCATTACCATCAGCTGTGATGGTGACATCCTCCAAGGCATTGGCACTGAGCATGACAGGATTCTCAACAGTATGTCCCAAAGCGCTAACAGTCGTTGAATATGAAGTGCCTGGATTCTTTAGATATACCATGAACGGGCGTCCAGCCTTAATTTCAGTTGCTGGCGTAAAGTTCAAGGTAACGCCGGCAGGGTCAGAGGTGATACTCGAGAAGTCCATAACTCTATCGTCTTTCACGCCAAGCAATGTCTTAACTTTAAGCATACTGCTTGCATCAACATCGAAGGGCAGTACCATGCCGTTCCAACCCTGCACCGTAGTGCGGTTGAAGGTGACATTGGCGTACTGAAGGACCGGAGTATAGTCTTCGTTTTCAGAGATAGTGATATTCTGGGCAACAGCTTTCTTCAGCACGATGTCAGAGATAGCAATCTGGTTTTGTGATGTTGTGTTCTGACGATAGAAAGAAAGCACATAGTCGCCATCAGAGGGAATGGTAATGTATCCCTTATAACTGCTCCAAGAGTCAGGGTTTGTATGAGCTTTGTTGTCCTTGGCAGTAACTTTTGCAGGATTGACTTCAGCTTGAACCTCATCACAATATACCTTAATGTCACGTGTACCTAATTCATTCCAGCCTCCATAGATGAAGTCAAGTTCGTAAACACCGGCTTTAAGAGGCATGGTATAGCCTGTCTCAGTTCCATACTCGGTAGTGAACTTTGCAAACATACAAGCAGTCTGGGATGTGGCATTAACACCTGCATTGTTGCCCATATTCGTTGAGTTGTAAACACGGGTATTGTATCCGAGGTTTGTCCATCCAACAGGAACGATATAATTTCCTTCTGTATCTGTTGTCAAGTCGAATGAGCCGTCATAAACAGCGTTCACCTCCTCAGTGTTGGCAGTCCATATGGCACTTGTCAGTGTGTTAATTGCTGTCTGCACATCTTCCTGTGCGAGATACTCGTATTTCTGGTCGATAGCCTTGGCTTCTTTCAGAGTAATCAGAGCTTCAACGTTGTTGTAAGGAGCATATTCACCTTTCTCGAAGCCCAGTTTCTTGGTTTCAGCAGCACTGATAGCACTGTTCAGTGCAGCAAGATCCTCGGCAGTAGCCACAACGATGCCTTCACCCGGATTAAGATCACGCACCTTAGTATATTTCACATTCTTGAATGACAACCAAGAAATGTTGGTTTCTTTATCGACAACAACATTAAACTTCAATACGCCGTCAACCACCAAACCTTCAGCCTCAAAGTTTCCAAGTGTAAACGGTGAATTATCGTTAACCCTCTCACCTTCTGTAACGTCTTTAGGTTCGCCCTCATTTACATTAATGCTGATACCCGAAGCGTCAGTTGCATCTACGTCGCTTTTGGCACGTACACGCACCAGAGTAGAAACTTTATACAGGCCATTGGGAAGGTTGGTTAACGTACCAGTCCAAGTAGTGGGGCTCAAAGAACTGGCATCACTTACCCAATACTCATAGAAAGGAACAATGAAGGCTGAGCCATCATTTTCGCCCTCTACAGACCATGTATTGACGACAAGGTTTTGTCCGTAGTCGTTCAGGCCGAAGCCGTTCTCTAAGTAGTTGACAGCAGCACCGTTAGGATTAGCACGGTTACCAGTGACTGCAGTTCCAAGAGTTACTCCGGCAGAGGCAGCCTCTTCCTGAGTGAGTGTGCCAGCATCATACTTGTCTGAGACAGCCTTGATGGCATTTTCAAATGTTTCAATGGCAGCGGCTGAAGCAAAATTGTGAGCCTCCTTAATAGCATTGGCATCGCCAATAGCCTTATTAGCAACGCTGTAAGCGTCTATGGAAGCCTGTGCATTGGCGATAGCCTGTACAGCAGCATTGTAGTTGGCTACATTCTTTTCATTGCTATATTTAGCTATTGCATCAGTCTGAGCCTGAGCCACCTCAGCATTCATCTTGCCTTCTACAGCTGTCACGGCAGGCAGAACTTCATTGCCACCGACATAGATGAGTTCAAAGTCATCGGCCATAAAGAAGGAGTATCCCTTACCAATATTCGTCACTTTGAAGGTGATGTCACCCTTGTCCATAATGGCAAATTCATTGACGAGCTGGTAGCTCTTACCATCACTTTCCTCAGGAGCAATACTCACCACATGACCGTTCACGTCAAGATTGATGGTTGTGCCATCGCTATATCCTGACACCCATCCTTTCAGCTGGTACAGGCCTTCTGGCATACAGCTGATGGTCTGAGAGACGTCCAGCGTCTTGACGGTGTTTGCCCAGGTGTTGAAAATCTTGTCTCCTGCAATGTGATCCATATAATAGGTCTTCCCTGACTCCTTTGGGTTGGTCTTTACACCTGTGTCGTTGCCCCGCGTGGCAATAGACCATCCTGTAAGGTCACCTTTTTCAAACGATGGGTTCACAATGAGTGAAGTCAGATTCACATTCGTGCCACCATTAATGGTGGAAACGGCAGTAGTGTAATTGTAGTACTTGGCGGCTGCAGCAGCGGCTGCGGCAACAGCATTCTTCAAATTATTAGTAGCATCATCAAGTTTAGATAGTGCGTCCTCAGCCGAAAGATTAATCGTGTTGGCTACAATAACCTCGTTGAGCGTATTCCAGTCTTCGGGGAAGAGCTTGCTCTCATAGCCCTGGGCTTCAGCCAAAGCCTCATTGTAGGCTGCGATGTTGGCAGCCTCGGCCTTTGCTGTTTCGATGTCGCTCTGCAAGTTGGTGATGATTTCATCCAAGTTTTCGCTATTCACTGTAGCGCTGTTGCCAGCTGTGATATGGTCGGCAAACGTTGCATAGGTTCCGGCTGTAATCTGGTTTTCGTAGCCAGTCAGTGTTTCGACCAGTGATTTGATTTGGTTCACCTTAATCTGGTTGGGATGCACGTCGCCCTTAAGCAGCGGGTTTGCAAGGCTGACCCAGTTCTGTTTTGCACCTTCGACAGATGAGCTGAAGCTGATGGTGACGGGTGTGTCGTCTGCAGTCACCTCAAAGGCAATGTAACGATATTCCCATCCATAGCCAACGCCATTATTGGCATATTGGCCACTACTTGCATAGCTGCCGACACCGGCAGTCGTGATGCCGTAGCCCGAGGCACCCTTGTTAGGCAGTGCCACAGTGACGTCGTCGCCGCCGCCCACCTTGACAGTCATGGTCGAAACGACTGCGGCAGAGGCACGAGCCGTGATACTCATCACATATTTACCTTTTGGCAGTGTGACCGTCTCAGTAGCGGCATGGCTCCAAGAGTCTTGTCCCCATTCTGCGCCGCTCTGCTCGTAATAGGTCTGACCAGACTTACCGTTCCAGTGCTCATTGGCAGTCATAGTTACATAGTTGGTGGAAGCCCACTTGGTCATATCCTGGTTGAGCAGGGTCGAGTAGTCGTATGGATAGTCGTTAGCGAATACAGAATAATCATTCTCGTATGCATTATGGATGCCTATGGTCAAGTTGCTGATGGCCTCAGCGACATCGTCATTCAATGCAGTATCATAGACTGCCTGAGCATCATTGACAGCACTATTATACATAGTCGTGCTGGCCTCAAACACAGTGGTGTAGATGGTGTGGTTGTTGGCGTTGGTGATAGCAGACAGCAATGCCTCGTAGCTTGCAATAGAAGCATTGGCATTGGTAATGGCAGTGTTCAGAGCATTGTAGTTGGCAATGGTCTTGTTTCCATCGAAAGTGCTGATTGCCGAAGTCAGGGCGCTCTTCGCAGGGTTGCCCATCTTGCTGTCCTTGATGCTGTTAGCTCTGTCGAGGATATCAGTAGCATCTTCGTCAGACACTTTGTCGGTGTAGTAGGTCAGCGTGAAATAACCAAACGGGCACCACATTTCTCCGTCATACCAAGTATCCTGCTTTACGCCGAGATTTAAAGAACCGTCGGTGACATAAGTGTAGAATGAGCTTGTATATGCAGCAGCGTTGTTTTTGATTTGAGTACGATCGTTTGCCTTTGCCTGAACGTCTATCCAGTGGATGAACTCTTCCTTTGCATCATTGGCAAAGACATAGGCTGGACTACTTGTCTGCTCTGAGGTCAGTTTTTCAGATGCACCATTTCCTTTTGGACGGAAAGTGCCAACAAAGGTCACCTTGTAAAGACCTTTGGGCAGACCACTCACTGTCTGAGAAGCGACAACACAACCATTCCAAACTTCAGCCATTGTTCCATTTTCCGAACTAAATTTTTGGTCTCGCTGATTTGGCTTTACTGCTGTCCAGCCATTGGTGTTACCTGCATTCAGTGCAGCATTTGTTATACTGCTTGTGTAGTCTTTAGAAATGAATTGGTTTTCATCCGTGATGATAGCCTCAAGGTCCGAAACCGTAGTTACGGAATAGTTCAATAGTGTGGCGAAAGATGCAGCTTTGCTATTCTTGTATGCTTGAATGGCAGCATCATATTTCTCTTTGGTAAGGAATTTCCATACGGTGGCTTCATCAACATTAGTAGTAAATCCGATACCCTTTACTCCATAGCCATTTGCAGTCTGATTATTGCAGATATAACGCGTATTATTATCTTTGACTGCACTTAAGAGGTATCCATCACCAGAAGGTGATAATTTAATCTCAGATGCGGCCTGGTCACAATAGCCATCATGTTCAACAATGTTTAGGCCGAGGTTTGCATTGTTTACCTTATTCCACATGATGTTTTTTAACTTGTAAACACCTTCAGCGGCATATACAGCCTCGAAGCCGACACCACCAACATCCTGAACAGTGGCTTGTGTGCCCCAATTAGCTCCTTGACTGATAAATTCCCCCGTAGCTGCATCCTGAATCCAGTACACAGTACCATTAGTCAACTGGGCGCTTGCATTCAATCCTAGCATAGCAGCCGCAGCGATCAATAATAGTTTTAGTTTTTTCATAAGATATAGTATTAGTTAGTAAAAAAGATGATTGTAGCTATTTAAATGTCATGCTCTGTTCGCTGAATAGCCCTGTGCTGGAAACGGTGGTCACCTCTGTGACACCTACTGCCATAGAACGGATGCTCTGTTGGCTTTGCTTGGGAGCGTGGGCGTATGGTCTGCGGCAGGCCGCAAGCGAGACGCTGGTTTTCCCGTAAATGTTTAGAGACTGCAAAAATAGGGAAAAAATATGAAACGGCCAAATATTTGAATGACTTTTTGAAAGAAGAATTATCGGTTGTGCTTTAGGAAGGAAGAAATGTTCAACCACCCAAGCGGAACATAAAACGGAAAAACCATAGCGAATGTCAGGCGCAACTGTAAATAATTTTTCTCAAAAAAAAGGTACATGAAAAATGCACGAAATAGAGCGGGAAAAGGTCCGTTCTGCCTTGCTACCGGACAAAAGGAGAGGATCACCGAAAGCCAAACAACAGCAAAAATTGCACAGACATAGCGCATCTGTGCAGCTTTTTATGCTCTAAACGGGTTCATTTGGGTTAAAAATCAGCGTTTGCATTTTCAAAAAGAGGCACCGCGTAAAAAAATCTAAGCCCCTTTTGAAAAAATCTAGGCTGGATTTTTTTGCGTCGAATTGGCGTTTTTTCAAGGGGAGGAGCAACGTGTTTAAAACCAGCCAGATAGCCAATTTTGAAATCCAGGCGTTTTTCCCACCAAATTCACGTTTGGTGAATTTCGAGCGAAATATGAGGGTAGTTAATCGGATGTTTTGTCAAAAATATTTATCACAAGAACCATATTTATGAATAACTTGAATTATTCTTGCGCCCCTTCGGTAGCAAGAATAATTCAAGTTAACTCCTTTAACTCCTTTAACTCCTTTACTCCTTTAACTCCTTTAACTCCTTTAACTCCTTTAACTCCCTTAACTGATTATTGGCGTCGGCGGTCGCTGTTGCCCCACTTCTTGTCGTAGCGTCCCTCGGTGTCGACCTTTCCGCCGAACATATTGAGGCGATAACGCACGTGGAGCATGGCGTAGCTGTTGATGCTGTTGTAGCGTGTGTCGCTGCGCCCGTTGGCGTTGACCCACCGCTCGTAGTTCGACTGCTGGCCGAGGAGGTCGTAGAAGTTGAGGGCCACGACGAGTGTCTTGCTTTTGAGGAAGGTCTTCGATACTTGTCCGTTCCAGATGAGCTCGTTGGTGTTCGACGACGGGTCGTTGTATCCTCGCCGGCTGTTCTCGTGCAGGTTGGTGGAGATCTCGAATCCGTTGGGCAGCCGGAACATCACCTGTCCGCCGTAGCTGAAGCGCCACGTGTCGAGGTTGGCATTGGGCTGCAGCTCGTTGCGCGAGTGCTGGTAGTTGACGTTGCCGTCGAGGGTCACCTCGAGCCAGTCGTTGCGGAAGCTGGCGTTGAGGCGCTGGTTGATGTTAGTGGTCTTCGTGGTGTTCTTCTGCGCATCGGCCAGTCGCTGGCTGACATAGCTCACATAGTGGTTGTAGCGCAGACGGGTGTCGGTGCCTACGTTCCAGTGTGCGGTGCTGTCGATGGCCGTGTTGAAGGTGAAGCCTCCGTCGGCGTTCCAGTTGCCGTTGATGTTCTCCGGGCGCGACTCGCTACCGCCGGTCTCCGCGTTGTAGCGCACGAGGTTGGAGATGCTGTTGCGTATGTGCCGGTAGTTGCCGTAGAGGACGATGCTGCGCTTGTACTTCTGTATATAATTATTGTAGTACACATTGAGCGAGTTGGTGAACTGCGGCTTCAGTCCCGGGTTGCCGCTGGTGATGTAGAGCGGGTTGGAGTCGTCGCGTATGTCGAGCAGCTGGGTGATGTCGGGCTGTCGGGTGTCGCCGCGGTAGTGCAGCCAGATGCTCTCCTGGTCGCTGAACTTATAGTGGAAGTCGATGGTGGGCGTGATGTTGACCACGTTGCGGATGGTGTCGACATAGATGCCGCGATAGTCCTGAATGAAGTTAGAGTGCTGCGGCTGTACGAGGATGCCCACGTTGTAGTCGTACTCCTCCTGATAGTGTCGCAGGGTGAGCCGTATGTTGTGGGTGTAGTTCTTGTACTCGGAGTATCGGCTGAGGTTTTTATCGAGGAATGGGGAAGTCTCCCCTACTGTCCCCGAGACATTTGTATCCCCCACGGGGAACGAGAGGGGTGCTGTCCAGGGGTCCCAGTCGCGGTAGATGGGTGTGATGCCGGCGAAGGGGTTCTGAGGGAGGTGCGAGAAGTCGTAGGTCTTTCGGTCGCTCTTGTTCTGGCTGTAGCGCAGCTCGTAGTTGGCCTGCAGGTGTGCTCCCTTCCATAGTGGCTCGCTGTAGAGTGCCGAGAAGACGTAGCCGCTGTTGTCTGAGGGCGTGGTGTTGTAACGCGAGGTGAAGTAGGTGGAGTCGGTCCCTGCCTGATTCTTCACACGGTGCAGCCACACCTCATTGCTCGATGCGCTGCGGTTCTCGCTGTCGCCGATGTTTCCCTCGAGGCGCAGTGTGACGTTGCGTCCTCGCTGGTTGAGCTTGCGGTAGAACTGCAGCATGGCCCATGCGTTCTTGTTCTCGCCGTAGCTGAGGCTGGCTCCGTGGTTGTGGTTGACGAGATAGGGATAGAGCACCGACGAGGGGTCGTGTACGATGCCCAGCGGGTTGTTGTCGTAGAGGTAGGGGTCGTCGTCGAAGGTGGCATTGGCCGAGGTGCTCGTTCCGTCGTTGTTGCCTATGCTGCCGTTGGCACGCATGAGGATGTTGGTCAGCGTGTCGGGCTTCCACTCCAGTCGGACGTTGCCGTACCAGTTGTCGCTGCGCGAATAGCTGTTGGAGCGGCTGTTGCTGAATGTTCGCGATGTCTGCGAGTAGAAGTTCTCGGAGGCGTTCTCGTTGGCGTTGTCGCCGTCGCGGTGGTTCCATCGCACTGAGGCATCCATCTTCAGCTTCTCTCCGTCGTCGTAGTTCAGGTTGGTGCCCAGCATCTTGCGTGCGTTGAGTCCGCGGCGGTTCCACCATCCTGCGTTCTCCTCCTTGTTGTTCAGGTTGCCCATCAGCACGAAGCGCGTCTTGTCGGTGAAGGCGCTTCCCATGCCGCGTGAGGCATAGCGGTGCTTGGTGCCTCCGGCCAGGTCGAGGTTGGTCATGTAGCCTCGGTTCATGCCCTTCTTGATGGTGAAGTCGAGCACGGCCTGCTTGTTGCCGTCCTCAATGCCTGTGATGCGTGCCTGGTCGCTCTGCTGATCGTAGAACTTCACGTTCTGTATGATAGAGACGGGCAGGTTCTTCAGCGCCGTCTCCACGTCGCCGAGCATGAACTCCTTGCCGTCCAAGAGAATCTTCTCAATCTTCTTGCCGTTGACGGTGATGTTGCCGTCCTCGTCCACCTCGGCGCCCGGCATCCGCTTGATGAGCTCCTCGATGGGCGAGCCCTCGGGTGTGCGGTAGGCATCGGGATTGTAGACCAGCGTGTCCTTTCTGACGACTATCTGCGCCGCGCGTCCTGTCACCACGGCCTCTTTCAGGGTGATGGCATCGGGCGAAAACAGCAGCTCGCCCAGGTCCTGGCTCTGGTTGCGCCGCAGCGACACCTCACGCTGCATGGTCTGATAGCCCACAAAGGTGAACTTCAGGCGGTAGGTGCCATTCGACGGTGCTTGCAGGCTGAAGTTGCCCTTCTCGTCGGAGATGGTGCCGCCGACGAAGGTGCTGTCGGGAGCAGCGAACAGCTGTACGGTGACCAGATGCACGGGTTCTTTCGTACTGGCATCGAGCAGCTGTCCGCTGATGGAGAGGGGACGGTCCTGCTCCTCCTGCGCGCTGGCAGTGAGCGAGACCGTGAGCATGAAGAAGAAGAGATGAAATAATCTGTTCATAAGGTCTTCTAATAAGTATCTATTCAAATAGAGTAAGCGGCATGATGGCTTTCATTTCGGGCGGCGGTTGCGGCCTCTCAGGCCGCACAATTGACGAAAACTTTGATGACGCGGTGGCGGCCTCTCAGGCCGCACAATTGACGAAAACTTTGATGACGCGGTGGCGGCATATTAGGCCGCACAATTGACGAAAGTTTTGATGGCGCGGTTACTATACTTGAATCATTTTGGTTAATGCACGAACTTCAGGATGAGCCATGCGCCGATGACCTGCAGCAGCAGTCCGGGCCAGCCGATGGTGAAGTCGGCGATGATAGCGTCGATGGCTCCGGTGAGTGCCAGCTCGCCAAGGCATCCTATGGCCATGCTGACAATGACGACGCCGACGAGCAGCGGCAAGCTGACGGTCTTGAAGTGCTGTGCAGCCAGTCCGGCAACGAGGGCGAGGACGACGAGCTTCAGCGTCATCACCTGCAGCACGCCCCACATAGGCATACCCGTCAGCAGATGATTGACCAAGGGCGAGAGGATAGCGGCCAGCAGGCCCGTCTTCCAGCCGAACTTATAAGCTCCGGCAAGGATGACCAGCGACAGCGGCGAGAAGATGATGCCGCCCTGCGGAATGAGGTGAAACACTTGAGGCAGCGCCAGGTTGCAGGCTACGAATGCTGTTGCCCACAGGTAGGTCTTCACCTCGTCGAAATTCAAAGTGTAAAGTCTTGCTGTTGTTTCCATATTGTTTATGTTAATGATAAAGTAAGTTTAGAAATTGATGGTGACGCCGCCCATGAAGGTGGCACGGGGCATGGGATAGCCGAGATTGATCTCGTACTTCTGCGCCAAGAGGTTCTCTCCACGCACCCAAAGGCTGACGTTAGGCATGAGCGCATAAGTGACGCTGGCGTTGAGGAGCCAGAATTCTTCCTTCTTCTCGTCGGCACCCACGGCGGTATAGAGGCCATCGATGTACTGCAGGCCGAGCGTGGCGAACCATTTGCCCTGATGGTAGTCGACGCCTAAGTAAGAGGAGCCTTCGGGTGCCGCAACGACCTTGTTCTTCATGTGCAGATAGGCCGAGTTGGCGCGCACATCGACGTAGCGTCCCAAGGGATATTTGACCTCCGCCTCGAAGCCCCAGTTCTCTATCTCGCCCGTGTTCACGTTGCGCGGCTTGCCGTCGACAGGCATGGTCTGAATCATGTTGTCGCCCTTGATATAGAAGATGTTGGCGCCGTAGGTGAAGCCGTCGCTCAGCCTGTGCTTCCACGACAGCTCGTAGTTCCACAGCCGCTCGGGCTTGAGGTCGGTGTTCGACGGCGGATAGAGGTACATCTCGCGCATGGTGGGGTTGCGGAAGCCCTTGCTCACCATGGCCTTTGCCTCGCCCGTCTCTATGGGTCTCAGCACGACGCCAGCCTGTGGCACGAGCTCAGTGCCAGTGATGGAGTGATGGTCTACGCGCAAGCCTGCGTCGACGGTCAGCCATTGTAGCAAGTCCTGACGGAAGTCCACATAGCCGGCTATCTCGTTGCGGTAGGACTTGCCGCTTTGTTTGTTTGGTGTGTCCAAGACGGCGCCCGTCTCCTTCGAGGTGTAGTAGGCGTTGCCGTAGATGTGCATGTAGTCGATGCCGACGGTGAGGCGGTTGCCCTCGAAGAGCTGTGCACTCTGATACCAGGAGACGCCGGTCAGCGCGTCCTTCGAGCGGAAGTAGCGTGCCGTGGGCTTCGTGGGGTCGGCGGTGCCGTCGTCAATCTTGTGACGGCCGAAGTTGGAGTAAACGCTGAGGGCGCCGCTGGTCTTGCCGTAGTGATTCTCGAGAGCCGCCGAGACGACGCCACGCGTGATCCACTGGTCGGCCTCGAACATCGGCTTTTCCGTCGAGCCGGGATAGCTGGCGTTGAAGTGCGTCACGTTGGCATCGACGTAAGCGTTCCAGTGGTCGTTGAGGTCGTAGCCCAGCTTCAGGTAGCCGCCATACTGCTCGAAGCCCATGCGTGGGCGGTGGTTGTCGGTGCGGCCATACTGTGCTGCGACGGTGCTGCTGAACTTGCCGCTGCGTATCTGGTTGGAGGCTTCGGTCTGCACGGTGCCGTAGCTGCCGGCGCCTAATGAGAGGTGGGTCTTCACGCCGTCTTCCTTCGCCTGACGTGTCACGATGTTCATCACGCCGCCCATGGCATTTGAGCCGTAGAGGACGCTTGCCGGTCCGCGCAGCACCTCCACGCGCTCGGCCATCAGGGTCTGATAACTGTCAGAGATGGGATGGCCGTAGACGCCCTGATACTGCGGATGGCCGTCGATGAGCACCATCAGCTGTCCTGCGCCACCCGTGATGCCGCGCATGTTGATGCCTCCAGCGGCTCCTGTCGATACGCCATAGCCCATCATCGAGCGGCTGGTGACGAAGAGCCCCGGCACCTCACGCATGACCGTGGGCAGCACGCTGGCCTGGTGCTCCGCCGTCAGCATCGGGCGGTCGATCACCGTCACTGTCATCGGCAGGTGACGCACATCGGTGGCATTTCTCGTGCCTGTGACCACCACTTCCTGCAATGCCAGCGTGTCGGCCGTCTGTGCCTGTGCGATGCCAGCGATAAGGCAGCACATGGCGGATAGTATCATTGTCTTCATGTTTTTTTTCAGGAGTTAAAGGAGTAAGGAGTTAAAGGAGTAAAGGAGTAAAGGAGTAAAGGAGGAGTTAAAGGAGTTAAAGGAGTTAAAGGAGTTAAAGACGTATCTTCATACATTTATCTTTTTAGCATCAGGGCGAGCATGGTGAGATCGTCGTTGGGCTCTGCCCCTTCGCGGAAGTTGTTGACGTCGGTCTCCAAGGCCTCTACGATGTCGTGGGTGTTGTTTGAAAAGCGCGTGGTGAGCAGTCTGATGATACGGTCCTCGCCATATTGCTCCTGCTGTTGGTTTTCGGCTTCGTTGAGTCCGTCGGTATAGAGCAGCAGCAGTTTGTTGCTGATGTCATCAATGGTTTCGCCCTCGTATTCCAGTTCAGGCCATAACCCCACAGGCGCGTTGGGCTGCATGTCAAGGAAGGAGAACTGGTTGTTGGCTGTGCCGATGACAGGCGGATTGTGCCCGGCGTTGCTAAACTCCAGCCTTCCGCTCTTCAGGTCGAGCAGACAGATGATCATGGTCACAAACATGCCTTGCTCGTTGTCCTCTGCCAGTTCGGCGTTCATGTGAGTGAGTATTTCGGCGGGCTTCATGGCCTGCGAGGCGAGTGTTCGGAACAGTCGTGTGGCCTGTGCCATGAACAGCGATGCCGGGACGCCTTTGCCGCTGACGTCGCCGATGCAGAAGTAGAGCTTGTTGCCCTGTTGCAGATAGCTGTAGAGGTCGCCGCCCACTTCCTTTGCCGGTGTCATCGAGGCATACATGCTGAGGCCTTCCACATCGGGGAAGACGCTGGGCACCATCGACATCTGAATGTCGCGTGCAATGCGCAGCTCGCTCTCCATGCGCTCCTTGGCGGTGGTGGTCTCCTCCAGCTGGTTGTAGGCCTCCTTCAGCTCGTTGTGTGCCCCCTTCAGGGCGTCATGTGCCCTCTTCAGCCGGTTCTGCATCTCATGGCGTACGACGATATAGACGAGCAGCGCCAGCATGAGCACGCCCATGATGGCCAGTCGGCCCAGGAGCCGCTGGCGCAGTATCTCTTCTCTCTCTGCTACCATCTCCAACTCTTTCTGGTGCACGGCATTCTCTTCGAGGGCATCGGCGTGTCGCGACTGCGTGATGGCTGAGTCGAGATGCTCGACAATATACATGCTGACGGCATGAGCCGAATCTATCCTTCCCGCACGCATGTTGGCATCATATTTCTTCAGCAACATCTTCTGCACGCTCTCCAATGAAACGCCGCTGCTAAACTGATCCATCGCATCATCCATGACGCTATAGTTGTCGGCAGCCTTCTCCCACTGTCCGGCTATGCACAGATAGTCGGCACCCAGCATCGTTCCTTCCACCGTCTGGCTGAATTCTGTTTGCAGGAAAGACTTGTAGCTCTCGTCAGCTTCAGCCTCACGTCCCAATCCAGCGTATGCAGCGGCAAGGTATACAAAGTAGCGTGCCTGCTGCTTGTCGGCATAGTCAGCACGGCCATCGGCCTGCTGGTCATAAATCTTCAGGAGCTCGCCCAAGCGCTCAACCCAGAAGAGTTCCTTCTCATAGTTCTTGATTTCCAAACAGGTGTAGCATACATTGATAACGCCCACGATGGCATCGCGCACGTTGATGGCATTGGGATGCTTCTTGATATTGTCTAAATGAAAGCGGTATCCCTTCTCCAGGCACTCGTTGACTTTTTCCTCGCTCAAGCCAAAGCGGATGGCACAGCAGCCGAGGTAAATCTGCAGATTGGAGTATTCGCTCGTTGTGTCGCAGCCCAGCTTCTCCAAGTGTTCCACGGCAGGCACGGCCACCTTCATCGCTGTTTCGTACTCGCCCCACATGCACTCCAAGCCTGTCAGACGGTTGGCGATGCCGGCATAGACTCGCACATCCTCATCCTCAGTAGAGTTCGCTGTGGCGGCTAAACCAGTCTTCCAGTACAGCTCGGCCATTCGCTTCAGCATCAGTCGGTCGTTGGCATAACCGAGCCAGTAGCATGCCTTGCCCTCAGAAAAAAGCCCTTCCATTTTCAAGCTGTCGGCCAAGGTCAGTATCCGCTCATAGTCACGAACCTGATAGGCGGCATAGACCATGTTCTCTGCCTCCACAAACTTCTGGTCTTTTTCCGTGTCGCCACCCTTGCAGCCTGTTATGGTTATGAGCACCGCCCATAATACAAGATAAGCTTTCTTCATCGCCGTTACGTCATGTTACTGTTTGTTTGTACGAATGAGGGCACAAAGATACGACATTTTGGTGAAATGGCCAAAGGATGCTTTCTATTTATTTCTCTCCTACGATATTACGGAATGAAGAACCGAAGATGATGTACTGCGTGTTGCCGGCGATGGTTCCCTCGTTCTGTCCCCAGAGGAAGGGCCAGTCGTCGTAGTTCTCGAAGTGGTCAGGCTTGCGGAACAGCAGGCCCGGTGCTACGTTACCGGGAATGAACGAGAAGTCGGCGCGGTTGTTGCCGTAGAACACTTGCTTGGGGCGTGCGGCTCTTCATTTTTAATGCTTAATGCTTCATGCTTAATGCTTCATGATGGTTCATACGATGGTTTTCTTCGTACTGTCGCGCAATTCAAGGTGTGCACTGACCACCACGTGCTGCACGCTGTCGTCACCGTTCATCTGGTCGTGGAGCAGTCGGAAGGCCTTGACGCCCATCTCTTTCAGATTCTGCTTGACGAAAGAGATGCGTGGATGCGCCATCTCCGACACCCAGTCGCTCATATATGCAATGAGGGCTATATCGTCTGGCACCCGCAGCCCGCGGCTCCTGATGGCCTGCAGCGCCGAGACGGCCAGCAACCCATGTGTGGCGAAGATGGCTTCGGGTGGCTCGGGTAGGCTGAGCAGGTCGAGCGTGTCGGCGAGGCCCGAGTTGAAACTGATGTAGCGGCACTTCACCAGTTCGGTGCGGATGGGCATGTCATGCTGTCGCAGGGCTTCCAAGTAGCCATGCTTGCGGTCGGCGTTCTGCTTCATCTGGTTGGGACCGCCAAGGAAAGCGATGCCACGTGCGCCACTTTCTATCAGATAGCTGGTAGCCTCGTATGCCAAGGCAACATCGTTGATGACGACCGACGAAATCCCGATGTCGGCCGTGCGGTCGAAGAGCACCAGGGGGAAGCGGGCTTTCTTCAACTTCAGCAGATAGGAGAAGTCGGTAGTGTCCTGCGAGAGGCAGATGATGATACCGTCCACATGCATGTTGACCAGCATTTCCACGCTGTTCCTCTCGTTCTCGCTCTGGTCGTTGGAGTCGGTGATGATACACATATATCCGGCCTTGCGTGCCTCAGCCTCTATGCTCTTCACAATGTGGGCATTGTGATTGTAGGCCACGTCGGGCACGACGACGCCGATGGTTCTTGTTGTGTCATAGCGCAGACTCACGGCAAAGGGATTGGGCTTGTAGCCGCCCGCTTCAGCCAGTTGTTCAATCTGTTGCTTTAATTCCTCACTCACCCCGTCAAGGCCTCGTAAAGCCCTGGACACCGTGCTCACGTTGATGCCCAGCTGTCGGGCGATGTCACGCTGCGATATTCGTTTCATAATTCCCTGCAAAGTTACTCGTTTCTGACAGAAAAACAGCGCAACAGAGTGAAATTTTGTTGCGCAACGCATTGCTTTCTTTTGAAAAGGAGCCACCTACCTTCACAGGCAGATAACTCCACATTGAAATGCTATGATATAAAATGTATTTTTGTGTTGATTTTAACACTGCAAAGGTATATTATCATGCGCAATCTGCCAACAACAGCGCACAAAAAAAAGAACGCAAAGCGTTGCGTACTTTACGCAACGCGAACAAGTCTTCCTCAGTCGCGGATTTGTGTCACCGTCCTTCCCCTACCCCTGTAAGGGGAGGGGTCGGGTGAGGGGTGTTGGCCGGCTTGCGCTCTGATGCTGAGAGGAAATGCCGCCTCTACTGCCGGGTAATGGTGAAGCCCAGCTTTAAGATGAGCTTGAGGGTGCCTATCGACGTGTTGCGGTCGTAGACTTTCTCCTCCTCGGGAAGGTCTTCGTAGGGAATGAGGCAGGGGTGGGTCTTCAGGGCGTCGTTGCGCTGCTCGCCATACGTCCAGCCTTGCGCGATGCGTGTTTCTGCCCATACCTCATGCACGTTTTTCGCCATCTGTTCTACCAGTCCTTCCAGCTCTTCAGGCAGATGGACATCGCTGGTGTCAATGGGGTGTGGAGTGAAAAGGTTGCTTGCCATTTTTCCTTTCAGGAGTTAAAGGAGTTAAAGGAGTTAAAGGAGTTAAAGGAGTTAAGGGAGTAAAGGAGTAAAGGAGTAAAGGAGACTCCAAAACTTACGAAAGTTGAATAATGTATTATGCAGAATGCATCATGCTTCATGTGTTTGTCTCTGTCATTCTCATCAGCCATGGGATGTAGCGGGTGAACTCCCGGTCAAGCTCGGCTATGGAGCCCAGTTCGTCAAAGGGCCTGATGTCGTGGTGGATGAAGAGCTTCTTGTTCTGCGACAGGTTGCCAGCGAAGGCACGATGGGCGTACTTGTCTTCCTCGGCACGCGGCTTGCGGAAGCCCATGAGGAGCTTCTCCACATTCCATCGGTTGTGCTCCACCTTGGCCAGCAGTCTCACCTCTTCGTCGCTCAGCATGTCGTAGTCGTGGCTGCTGTCCTCAATGTCCAGCCCGCGCATGGTACGCAGTGTCCTTAGCTTCGTCCTGATGGTGTACGCGTTGTACAGGTTCGACCACTTGAGCGCCACCGGCAGCTTCCGCCAACTGTCGTTGGCTTTCTCCCAGATGGTCGCGGCAGGGATGGCATCGAGGGTGAGGATGCTCTGGAACTGGCAGGTCTCATAGTTGGCCGTCACGTAGAGGTAGTGGATGAGCTTGGCACGCCTCAGCGAGTGGTCGTCGGCGCTGAAGGCTGTCTCGTTCATGCCGAAGGGGTAGATGTTGGCATAGCGGGCCTGCCGTTTTTTCGTCTGCAGCTGGCCATCCTTGAAGGTGCAATAGTCCATTCTCTTGTCTTCCGGCCTCTCGTCAGCACTGCGAAGGTTGGTGACAAAATTGTCTGACCGCCCCTGACGGATGAACAGCGGCACCTCGTTGTCATAGACGTCGTCGGGCATGTTCATGCCCATGACAAAGTTCTCACGCTGGTCGGCCAGGGCAAGGAAGATGGAGAGGTACTGTTTCTCGTTGTGCTCGCGGGCCCACCGGCTAATCTCATCCTGCACCTGCATGGAGAAGACGTTGCCCTTGATGAACTCAAACTCCACATCGAGGAAGTCGGCGTCCTCGCCCTTGAAAGCCAAGGCGGGCATGCGGATGCTCTCCCCCGGATGGTCGGGGTCGGAGAGGTCCTGGTATCTGTACGACTGCACCTCGAAGAAATGGCGGTTGCGGGTGATGAACTCGTCTTTTTCCTTGTCGGCATTCACGTCGATGAAGGTGATGACGGTCTTGGCCTTGTCGGCATTGGGGAAATGCAGCACGTGGGCGGCCTCCATGGCAAAGGCAACGGCAAAGTTGGTGGTGCCGACGAAGACGAGGTGCACATACTTCTCGTCGTCGGGTTTGATGCCCTTGCCATAGACCTTAGGATAGAGATATTCCTTGCCAGGATTGTCGAAGTCCTGATATTTGCACTTCACAAACACCTGCTTGGCCCAGCCTGTGAAGTAGTTGTAGGGGATGAACTCTATGCCCAGATCGGCTAACTTGCCGAAGATGTCGGACGTCTTGAACGCCGCATAGGTGTCCAAGTCCTTGAACACGCAGGTGATGCTGCGCGGTCGCTGCGTCATCTTGTCGGAGCTGAGATAGCGGTAGATGCTGTCCACACACTCCACGTTGATGGCATCGTGGGCGGCTTTGCCGTGATTGCCCACGACGAACACCTCTTCTGCCGCCTCCAGCCGTATGTCGTGATAGGCTTCCGAAGAGATGCGGTGGCCGTAGTTGATGATGATGTGCTTCATCTGTTCCTCACTGAACGACTTCAGCAGCTTTTCCCTGATGCTGACAGTCTCGGCCGACGTCATAATCAGCACGTAGGCCTTGGGGTGGCGGGTGAAGATGTGTGTGATGAACGATGTCACCATCTCGTCGTAGCCCATGATGATGAAGTGGCCCGACTTGAGGTAGTGCAGGTGCCCTTCCTTGTGGTCCTCCACGCGCCGCTCTAATGAGTTGGTAATGATACCGATGATGATGCCATTGAACACGAAGGCGCCGAAGAGGAAGGTGATGCTGCTGGCAAACAGCATCCATCCATGCACATGACCGGCTGTGTAGAGCGAGTTCAGCGCGTTGGAGTCTATCAGCAGATAGACGGGCAGCAGCCACATGCTCAGGTCGTTCTTCTTGCAATACGCCTCCCATTCAGCCCCCGACCAGGAGAGGAGGAAGTAGGACAGCCCCAGGGCGGCTATGAGGACAGCCCCCAAGATGAGGAACTGCCGCCACAGGCTCTTCGACAACAAGCGGTCGAACCAAAGCTTGATGCTGTTGTGGCGTTCCGGTTTCGTCTGCAAGGCATCAGCCGGCCCCTGCGATGACAAGATGGTACTCATGGCTTTTAGGTTAGTAGAGGAGGAAGCGGTCGATGAACGACTGTGTGACGGCATACTGCTCAAGCGGCAGCTGACAGTGGCCGTGTCCGCCGAGGATGTCGCAGCCGAAACGGTCGGCTATGCCGAAACGCTCCCACACCTTCTGTGCAGCGTCGGCCGAGATGCGCATGGAGCCGTCGGCCAGCCATACGTAGTCGGGGTTGCCCAGGAGCAGGAGGGCACGGGGGCAGACCATGGCGCACAGCTCGTGCTGGTCGTAAGGCAGACGGTAGACGTTGTCGCCGCCGAAGTTCTCTTTCTGACTCTCCAAGAACCAGTGGTAGTCGGTCTTGTCCAGATTCTCCAGGTTCTCCGTCGACTCATGGCTGGCGCGCCATGCTGCTGCCCCGCCGCCGCCAGGCTCCTGAGCGATGGTCAGGGCGATGCGCTCGTCGAAGGCGCCGCAGTAGAGGGCCATCTTGCCGGCATAGGAGCAACCGCTGACGCCGATGCGACGGGTGTCAATCTTCGTCACGTCGGGGCCCAGGAGCTGCAGGCCGTCGATGAGTCGGCTTATGCCCCATGCCCACTCACTGTAGGCGCCGTTGGCGGTGAGTGAGGGATAGAGGCGGTCGAAATGGTGCTCGCCGCGGTCATGATGCCGGCCGAACTGCTTGTAGTCGTTGACCTGTGCGGAGTGGAACGTCATGAACGCCACGGGCCGTCCTTGGAACAGGTCGCGCGGCAGTGTGAGCATGTCAGTGCCTATCATCACGGCGTAGGGCGGGCGTCCCACGTTGGGGTAATGGATGACGGAGCGCAGCGTCAGCGTCTGTCCGCCCACGGTGACATCGACGACGATAGCCGTGTCGCCCTCCATGTGCGCCGTCACCTGCCCGGACTCCATGGCCGGCTTAGTGCCGATGCCGTAGTGCTGAATGAGCGAGCCTATCTCGTTGCGGCGACGCTCCCAGTCGCCGAAGGCGGTGACGCCCTGCAGCGCGTCGGGCAGCGTCTTGATGACCGGCAGGTCTTGCACGGCCTTAAACTGTTTCAGGGCAAATGCTGCACCTGTGTTCTCCTGTTCGTAAACGCGTGGCTGCGCCTTTGCTCCCTGCGGCACAACGCAGAGCGCCAGCAGCAATAGAAGCATCGTGGAGTTCATGTTCATAAGTTGTTTCATATTCATTAGCTATTATTCGTTAAACTTTCAGGAGTTAAAGGAGTTAAAGGAGTTAAAGACAAATGACTCTCCATGAAAAGCTCTACATGAGGCTGCAAATATACAAAAAAAACGAAATAAAACAAAAAGACTTCAAACTTTTTCGAAAAAAACAAATAAAAACAATTCGTGCTGTACGGATGAAGTGACATAGTTGCGTCGCTATTCATGTGAGTTAATACCGCGAAGCGGTCTGAGAAAAAAACCAATAAAAACAAATAAAAACAAGAAAAACAAATTTGGTAAATTTTCTCATTTGGTACAATAGCTATCGCCTTGCCCGCCGCATAGCTCAATGCGCAGCCATCACCTCCCTTCAAGGGGCGGGGCAGGGGTGGGGTCTGGAGAGTCGGTAATTTTTTATCAGCGAAGAAGTTTCAGCGAAGAAGGAACAGCGAATATGAGGCGGCGAAGAAGTTACAGACCCCACCCCTAACCCCTCCCCTTGAAGGGAGGGGATGGCTGCGCATTGAGCTACGCGAAGGGCAAGGCGCAGCGAAAAGTCCCGAAGGGACGACATAACTCGGGTAACAAACTGACCTGTTTCGCGCCATAACTAAGTCACTCCATCCGTACAGCATGTGTCTTTTTGCCATCTGGGGTTTTTATGCAAAAGTTTCCTGCCGAGAAACCATCGGTTTCCTGCCGAGAAACCGATGGTTTCTCGGCAGGAAACTTTTAAAACCCATGATGCCTTGAAACTGCAGGATTCTCACATGGGTAGAAATCCATAGAAAAGCTATTGTACCAAATTGTTTTTCTTGTTTTTATTGGTTTTTATTGGTTTTTTCTCAGGCCGCTTCGCGGTATTAACCCACATAGATAGCGCCGCAACTAAGCCCAATTCCATCCGTACAGCACGAAAAAAAATCCCTGCCGCAGGGTGGCGCGGCAGGGACTCCTCAAAAAATGTAACAACTAACAATTTAATTCCTGTATGCAGGATTCTGATATGCGGTCTTTTCCTCGTCGCTCATCTTCATGCCGTCAATCTGTCCCTGCGGGATGGGACGGATGTAGTAGTTGGCAGGTATGGTGCGTTTGAACTCCTTGAGGTCCTTGTCGGTATAGCCTACGTCGGCGATGTGGTAGGTGGTGGCCCGCTCGGCCCACTTCTGAGTGCGGACGAGGTCGTACCAGCGGTAGCCCTCACCCCAGAACTCACGGCTGCGCTCGTCGAGGATGTAGTCGATGGTGATGGTGGCAGGCGTTGCAGCCAGCATCTCGGCGCTGTGGTCAACGTTGACGGCCACGTTGTCGTTCTGCGAGAAGGTCTGCTTGCCGGCGCGGGCACGGAGCACGTTGACGTAGTTGCGTGCCTCAGCGTTCAGGCCGAGCTTCACGGCTGCCTCAGCGGCCAGGAGATAGAACTCTGAGAACTTGGCGATGTTCCAAGGACGCGGCGAGCCGCCATTGACCTTCGAGCCCAGACCACCGGCGTTGTCGGTACGATAGATACCTATCTTCCAGTTGATAGGGTACTTCTTGCGGCTGATGTGGTTGACAGCTACGACGAAGTCGGGACGTCCGGCCATCTCGCCGAATCCGAGTTTGCCGTCGGCACCGGTGTAGTTGATGTTGGCATCCTCGCTCTCAGGCACCCAGCTGAAGTACACCTCGTTGGGGCCTACCTGCATGCCGTTGGCACCGAAGACGTAAGGCTCGGTGTTGCCCGACTTCTGCCAGTTGGTGTGATAGCGCAGTGTGAAGGTGGCGTCGTAGCGTGAGTCGATGGCCTTGACAGCATCTTCCCACACGCCTCCGGCCATGAAGTTGTCGGCAATGGGCGCCATACGTGTCCAGGGACGACCGAGGGCCTGCACAGCCTCACGCTGAATGGGGTTGATGACAGCGCCGGAAGCGGCCTTGGCCGTCATCTCGGTGTAGTTCCATGTCTCCATCCAGTAGGCGAAGTTCTCAGGCGAGCCGCCGCTGCCCCATCCGTAGCCTGCACCGCCGTTACCGAACTTCTCGTCCTCGTCGTGGTCGGCATAGAGCATAATCTCAGAGTTGCGGTCGTTGGTGGCCACGTTCACGTCGTAGAAGGTGGGCTGCAGTGCGTAGGGACCAGGGTTGTCGATGGCTGCCTTGGCCATGTCGAATGCCTTCTGATAGTAGCTCTTGGCCTGGCCTGCGTCGCGGGCGCACTCAGGATAGGTGGGAATGTTGTTGGGATTCTCCAGCCACCATGCGTAGGTGAGGTATGCCTTGGCCAGGTAGAGACGTGCCACGTTCTTGGTGACGGTGCCGGTCATACGCGGATTATCGGGCAGGTCGGCCAGTGCTTTCTCCAAGTCGGGGAAGATGCACTTCTCGTAGACCTCGGGCACGGTGTTGCGCACGGAGGTACGGACGGTAGAGGTGTTGAACTTCAGCTCTCCGGCACCCAGGTCGAGGGGCACGCCGCCGTAGGTCTGCACCAGGAGGAAGTAGTCGAAACCACGGAAGAAGTAAGCCTCGGCGAGCAGGGATGCATCGATGCCGGCCTCAGCGCCATTCTCGATGATGCCGCTGGCCGTGTTGATGTTGGGGAATGCGGTGCCCCAGATGGAGCCGGCAATGGAGTTAGAGGGAGTCATGGAGCCCACGCCCGAGAGGTCGGCATCCTTGAAGTTGCCGTCGGCCGACTGAGCCCATGTGTACTCATCGGTGCCTGTCTCCACGCTGTTGAGGAAATATCCGTTGCCATAGAAATAGCGCAGGTGCGCATAGAGCGATGTCAGACCGCCCTCGATGCCCGTCTTCGTGGTGAAGAATGTCGGGTCAAACTGGCTGCGCGGCTGCTCGTCGAGGATGTCGGAGCAGGAGGTCATCGTTGTGGAAAGCCCACAGCACACAAGACCCGCAGCGAGAATGTATTTGATGCTTTTCGTTTTCATAAATAGATTCTTTTTTTTCGTTTATTTCGTTTTCTTAAAACGCCAATTCGTTGAATTTGTTGTTTTAAAACTCTACGCTGATTCGTTGTTTTAGAACGTCACATTGAGTCCGAACATGAAGTTGCGGGTAGCCGGTGTGTTGTAACCCACGATGGGCATACGGTGCTTGCCAGAGTATTCTCCGTAGGCCACTGCCGTGTTCTGGTTGGCCCATGAGTTGGTCTCCGGGTCGAGTCCGCTCTCGTTGTTGTACGGTGAGAAGAGCACGAAGGGATTCTGCACAGTAGCGTAGAGGCGCAGGCGGCTGATGCCGAGGTCCTTGATGGCCTTCAGGTTGTCGAAGCTGTAGCCCAGCGTGATGGCACGGATCTTCAGATAGCCGGCATTGAAATAGCCGAGCGTGCTGCCGTACTTGGGGTTGTCGCTGCTGATGATGCCGCCGGGCTTCGGATACTTGGCACCGGTATTCTCCTCTGTCCAGTAGTCGACGTCGAGCTGACCGCGACGGCCTGTCAACATGTTCAGATAGCCATTGGAAGAGTGGATGGCCGAGATGAGCTTGCCGCCAATCTGGAAGGCGCCAATCATGGTGAGGTCGAAGCCCTTGTAGGCCACTGTGGTGTTGAAGCCACCGATGAGGTCGGGCTCCATGTCCTGTATGCGGCGGTCGTCGGCACCGATGGCACGGGTGGGAACGCCGTTGGCATCGAGCACGTCGTCATTGTACTTCACCTTGATCATACCCAGGTTGCCGCCGGGCTCGAGGATGGCGAAGTTGGTGGTCTTCGTGCCGTCGGGCAGCGTCACTTCATAGACGTCGCTCTCGTTCCACAGACCGTCGTACTCATAGTCGTAGATGACATCGATGGGATGGCCCACGAACCAGCGGTTGGCCTCGTCGCGCTCAGGCTCCTTCGTGCCGTCGGGCTTGATGACGTCGGCACCAGTCAGCTTAGTCAGTTTGTTGCGGTTGAGGTAGAGGTTGATGCCTGCATCCCAGTGCCAGCCGTTCTTGTTGTCAAGGATGATGCCGTTCAGGGTCAGCTCGAAGCCCTTGTTCTCGGTGTTACCGATGTTGCCGGTGAAGCTGCTCACACCCGAGGTGCTGGGCATGGAGACGTCGAGCAGGATGTCGTTGGTCTTCTGGATGTAATACTCCAATGATCCATACAGACGGCCCTTGAACAGTGAGAAGTCGAGACCGAAGTTCCATGTCTTGCTGTACTCCCATCCCAGCTCGGGGTTGGGCAGAGCGTTGACATAGTAGCCGGCCTTGTAGTTGGTGCCGTTGCCGAAGTTGTAGTTGCGCACGGCCAGTCCGCCCAGCGTGGAGTAAGGACTGATGCTCTGGTTAGAGGTCTCACCGAAACCTACGCGCAGCTTCAGGTTGTCAATCCATGTGAGGTCGGACATAAACTCCTCGCGTGCGATGTTCCAACCGGCGCTGACAGCGGGATAGGTGTGCCACTGGTGGCCCTTGGCCAGACGCGAAGAAGCGTCGGAACGGAGGGCGGCAGAAATCATGTACTTGTTGTCATAGGAGTACATCACACGGCCCATCCACGACATCAGTCCGCTCTGCCAGTAGTTGTAGCCGGTGAGGTTGGCTTGGCCAGTAGCCTTGTCGAGTGCAAAATACTGGAAGTAGTCGGCTGGGATGTCCTGAGCCGAAGCACCTGTTGACTCGTAGGTGGTCTGCTCGGCTGAGTACATGCCTACAATATTGATATTATGCTTCTCAGCGAAGGTGTTGTCATAGGTAATGAGGTTCTCCACCGTCCAGTTGCGTGTCTGGTTCTCCGAGATGCCGCCACCGTTGATAGCATTGGCATCCTTGTTGTTGACACCCGTACCGGTGAAGTTGCCGCCCTTGGAGCTGCGGAAGTTCAGGCCCACGTTCACGCGATAACTCAGTCCTTCCACCCACGGGCACTTCAGCTCTGCGAAGAGGGTGTTGTAGGTGCCGATGCCCTTGTTCTCGTTGAGCCACACGTCCTTGTCGCGCTTCACGGTCTCCTTGGTAACGACGCTCTGGTCGTCGGCCGGCAGTGTGACATAGCGCTTGAGGTTGCCGTTCTGGTCGTAGGGGCTGGCCAGCGGGCTCTTGCTCAGCACGCCATACATATCGTTGACGCCCTTCGTCTCACGGTAGCTGGTGTTGGTGCTCAGGCCGAAGCGGAACCATTCGCCCACCTTCTGGTCGAAGTTGCCACGGATGGAGATGCGGTTGTAGCCCTCAGTAGGCACAACAGACTCATCGTGATAGTAGCCTGCACCGAAGCTGTAGCTGCCGCCGTTGGTGCCGCCGGCCACGCTGACGTCGTGGTTATGGCTCACGCCCGTCTCGTAGTAGAGGTCCTGCCAGTCGGTGTTGGTGGCATCGTCCTCGTCGAGCGAGTTCTGGTAGAGTCCGGCATACTTACGGAACTTGGAGAAGGTGGGACCGTCCATCATGGGATATTTGTGGAACACCTTCTTGAAGCTGACATAACCGTTGTATGTCACCTTTGCCGGCGAGCCCTGAGCACCCTTGACGGTGGTGATGATGATGACGCCGTTGGCACCACGCGAACCGTAGATGGCTGTGGCAGAGGCGTCCTTGAGGATGTCCATCGACTTGATGTCGGCGGGGTTGATGTCTGAGAGCTGTCCCATGAAGGGGATGCCGTCGAGGACGATGAGCGGGTCGTTGCTGGCACTCAGCGAGCGCTGGCCACGGATGCGAATCTGCATCTCCTCGCCCGGCTTCGACGATGTCTGCGTCATGAGCACACCGGCCACGCGGCCCTGCAGGGCTTGAGCAGCGTTGGAGGCAGCAATCTGGTTGAGCTTCTCACCGCCGATGTTGGCCACCGAACCGGTCACCGACTCGCGACGCTGTGAACCGTAGCCAATCACCACTACCTCGTTCACCACGTGTCCGTCTTCCTTCAGGGTAATGTACAAGTTGCCGTTGTCACCCACCCTGACTTCCTGGGTCACGTAGCCCACGTAGGACACGATGAGGGTAGCCCCAGGTTTCACGTTAAGTGAGAAGTCACCGTTGAGGTCTGTCATCGTACCATTGCTGGTGCCCTTCTCCATGACCGTGGCTCCAATCAGCGGCCCCTGAGAGTCGGCCACATGACCAGATGCCTGCTTCGTTTGCTGTACGGCTGCTACGGTTTCGATAGCTGCCGAAGCCTGCTGTGCGCCGACTATGCCCAAAAAGCATAATCCCACACAGAGGGCTGTTTTCTTTGCTTTGAAACTCATACGTTTGGTTTTGTTTGTTAATAAATATGTGGGTTTTAGTTTTTTGTGAATTCTGATTTTAACATTTTTGTGCAAAATTAAGGACATACTGCCCCAAGACACTTTCAAATACGTCTCAAATCTTTAAAATTGGCACGTATTTGAAACTTTTTGGCCCATAAAGAAAACACATGGGGATTTTTTATCATTTGCCTTGCGTGTACATACTATAAAATATGTTTCGCATTCGCTCAAGTTTCAGGAGTTAAAGGAGTTAAAGGAGTTAAGGGAGTTAAAGGAGTTAAGGGAGTTAAGGGAGTTAAAGACATTTGTTGGCAAGGAGCGAAGTAGTCAGGAGCCTTGTCATGGGTGTTTTTTTGGCTTTTCCATGTAACGCACGAAAAAAACGCTGCAAATCTTTGTTCAGGAGAACAATTATGTGTAATTTTGCACCCATGAGCAGAGACACCGCCATGTGACGCCGCTATGCAAAGGCCATCATCGTGGAAAGTCACTCCTTTTCCTTACAACTTGAACTAACAGAATCATACTAAGATGAAGAGAAACACATGGATGACAGCAGTTCTGCTGCTGTTGGCAGCGCTGACATCATCGGCAGCCGAAGGGATGCGCCAGCGCGGATGCAGGGTCGGAAAGTCTAACCCTCAGTTTACACTGAGAAGAGCACAGACGGCAGAGGGCGCCGAGAACCCGTTGACAGGCCATCGCCGGCAGCTGGTGATTCTGGCATCGTTTCAGGATCAGGACTTCGCCGAAGGCTATGAGGCAACGTGGGAAAACATCTTCAATGCCGAGGACTACTACGAGGGACTGTATGCCGGCTCAATACATGACTACTTCATGGCTCAGAGCTACGGACAGTTCGACCTGGTGTTTGATTTGAAAAGTGTGGAATTGCCCGACAACCGCTGGAAATACCGTAGCACAGATTACGACGACGAGTTCTCGCAATACATGGTGGACGACATCGTCGACGCATTGCAGGACGAGCACATCGACTGGAGCGTCTACGACTGGGACGGCGACAGCTTTATTGACCAGCTACTCATCATCTATGCCGGCAAGGGAATGAACGCCGGCGGAGGCAGCAGCACCATCTGGCCACACCAGTGGTGGCTCAGCCAGCACATGAACCTCGAGACGGATGACGAAAACGATTTCCGCAGCTACCGCACCGTGACGAGCGGCGATGAAGAGTTCTACATCGACTGCTATTGTTGTGTACAGGAGAAAAGCAGTGACAACAGTTCCTCGTTTGGAACCATCTGCCATGAGTACAGCCACTGCTTTGGGTTGCCCGACTTCTATAACGGCAATGGCTCAGTGGTGTATGCATGGGACCTCATGGACATGGGCAACTATAATGGCAATGGCTACCAACCCTGCAACTACTCAGCCCACGAGCGGATGCTGATGGGATGGCTCACACCTGTCGAGCTGACCAGTGCCGCCACCATCACCGACATGCCCGCCCTGTGCGATGAGCCGATGGCATACCTCATACGCAACGACGGAGCAGAAAACGAATACTATATCGTAGAGAACCGGCAGCAGAGGGGATGGGACAAGAAGCTGCCTGGCAGCGGTATCGTCGTTTTCCACGTTGACTATGACAAGTCGTTATGGGTGGGAACAGAAGAATATGTCAACACCTCCAGCAAGAAACGCTACACCATCTTCCCTGCGAACAACAAAACAAGCAGAAGTGCCACCGGCGGATGGGCATACCCCTACATCGTGACCGATGAGCAGGGCAACAGCACGGTGGCCAACGACTGCCTGACCAACACGTCGAAGCCGGCCTCCACGCTTATTAATAACAATGTAGACGGCAAGAAGCTGATGTCGAAGCCCATCACAAACATGGCTGTCGACGGCAACGGCATGGCCACGTTTGTCTTTATCGACGGCTTGACCAATGACATCGGGACACTGCCCATGCACCCACAGCTCACCTCAGACGACAACACAGAATGGTACACGATTGGCGGGCAACGGCTCAGCCACAAGCCCACCACGAAGGGCTTGTATATCAGTCGGGGAAGTAAAAAATGGAAGTAAAAAAGGAAGTAAAAGGGGAAGTAAAAGGGGAAGTAAAAGGGGAAGTAAAAAATGGAAGTGACTTACTGCTTACGCTGCTTCTGCAACCTTGACGACTTGCATGAAAATATGATATCGCTAAACTAATTCTTAATTGGAAACAGTAATATGAGAAAAATGCTTTTATCGGCTGCTTTTATCGCAGCAGCTTTGCCCACCATGGCACAGCAAGTGAAGTATGCTGTCAGCGGCACCTACGCTGACAATGGCAAGAAGGTCTATCTGATAGACAAACTCACCGACCAAACCATCGACAGCATGGTAGTGAGCAACGGCAAGTTTGCCTTCACCGGCACGGCCGCGAAAGATGCTTTCATGGCCGTCATGGCAGAGAAAAAGAATTGGATGACAGTGTTCTTCAACGACGGCACGCCAGTGGCCATCAATATCAACGACAGCACGCTGAAGGGCTCGCCGCTGAACGAGCGCTTGACAAAGTATGACGTGGAGATAGACCGCCCCACCATTGCACTGAGAGCGAAGATCGAGAAGATGAGCGAGAACGAGATCAAGGAGCATGCAGAGGAGCTCATGGCAGAAATCAACAAGATACAGGACGATAAGTTGGCTTCTGCCAACAAGATCTTCCAGGATGAACGCAACACGCTGATACCACTGGCTTTCTCCGGGCTGTATTTCATAGACAACGGCGTGGCGGCTTACGACAAGCTGGTGAAGGAGCAGCCAGTATTTGCCAGCCATCCCTATCTGAAGAAGTCGAGAGACGAGGTTGCCAAAATGATGCAACCGCAGGACAGTGAGAAGACGGCTTTCATCGGCCAGCAGTTCACTGACTTAGAGATGGCCGCCCCCGACGGCACGATGCACAAAATCAGCGAGCTGGTGGGCGAAGGCCGCTGGGTGCTCGTCGACTTCTGGGCCTCATGGTGCGGTCCCTGCCGAGCAGAGATGCCCAACGTGCTGGAGGCCTACAACAAATACCACAGCAAGGGATTCGAGGTGATTGGCGTTTCATTCGACCAGAAGAAAGAGGCTTGGGTGAAAGCAATCGATCAGCTCAAGATGCCGTGGCTGCAAATATCCGACCTGAAGGGCTGGCAGTGTGCCGCAGCACCGGTGTATAAGGTGGATGCCATACCCGACAACATCCTCATCGACCCGAAGGGCAAAATCATCGCCCGTGCTCTGCGCGGCAAGTTCCTGCAAAGCCAGCTGCAGGACATCTTCGGAGAATAAACTGGAATGATTATCCGCAGAAACGCCTCGCCGGGGCATTTCTGCGGATTTCTTTTCTTTGTCAGCCCAAAGGGTTCACAGCTTTATCAAGTGTGGCTGCTTGTAGGCAGGGGCACCGCCCCTGCAGCCTACCGCTTGGATGTAGGAACCTGGAAGGCGCGCGTCTGCGAGTCGATAATATTGTTGCCCTGCGCCACGCCTACAAGCACTTCTATCTGTCCGTCACGCAGACCCTTGTCGGCCACCAAAGCGGCGGTGTAACGGATGGCCTGATGCGGGGCGATGCTCTCTACGCGCAGGTTGGGCGAGATGTGGACGTGCTTGTTGCCCGTCCTTTCTTCCACCAGGGGGAAAACGTTGAAGACAGGATCGCTGGTGGTATTGGCTATCTCGAACACCACGGTGCACTTCTCACCGCGTGTCAAGCGCCCGTCCTCGTTCTCCTCATAAATGGCAGCATTGCGCACCACCAATGCCTGCCCGTTGGCGCTGTACGACATCTGCGTCTGCTGCCCAGCTGCGGGATACTGGCCATAAGACCTGCTGCGCGACTGCTCATAGCCGAAGTCGCCCTGCTCGTAACGCTGCCGCTGGCGACGCGCGGCACGCTCTTCATATCTCTGGGCCTGGCGCTCGTCGGCCGACTTGCCCACGGCAGCGCCAATGGCAGCACCGCCCACGGTGCCTATCAGCGAGCCTATCTCATGGCCGCGCCAGCCGCCGGCAATGCCGCCGATGGCAGAGCCCACCATATTGCCAAACATGCTGCCAGTGTAGGCGCCAGCGCCCTGGTAGGTGTCGCAGCTGCTCAGCAGCAATGCGGCGCCAATCATCATCATCAAAATCTTCTTCATATCGCTGTACTTTCGTTTGTTGATTCTTAACGATGCAAAGATACGCCTTTTAATTGATATGAACATAGGAAAATCCCTAAAAATCGTTAGGGAAAACTCTCTTTTTCGTTTTTTCTTCGTACCTTTGCACAAATTTTCAACCATGATAACACAAGACCAATTGAAAGACGTGATGGACAGGGCCGACAAACTCTGCCATTACCTGAAGATAGACGAGAAACGGGTGGAGCTGGAAGAGGAGCAGCTGCGCACGCAGGCTCCCGACTTCTGGGAGGATGCCAAGCGCGCCGAGGAACAGATGAAGAAGGTGCGCGGCATCAAGAAATGGATTGACGGTTACGACGATGTGCGGCTCAAGGCCGACGAGCTGCAGCTGGCCTTCGACTTCTACAAGGACGAGATGGTGACCGAGCAGGAGGTGGATGCCGACTATGCGCAGGCCATCAAGGCCATCGAAGCCTTGGAGCTGATGAACATGCTGCGCCAGAAGGAAGACCCGATGGACTGTGTGCTGAAGATCAACAGCGGCGCCGGCGGCACCGAGGCACAGGACTGGGCACAGATGTTGATGCGCATGTACATGCGCTGGGCCGAGGCACACGGCTACAAGGTGACCATCGCCAACATCCTCGACGGCGACGATGCCGGCATCAAGAGCGTCACCATGCAGATAGAAGGCGGCGAGTATGCCTACGGATACCTGAAGAGCGAGAACGGCGTGCACCGCCTGGTGCGCGTCAGCCCCTTCAACGCACAGGGCAAGCGCATGACCAGCTTTGCCAGCGTCTTCGTCTCGCCATTGGTCGACGACACCATCGAGGTCTACGTCGACCCCGCCAAGCTGTCGTGGGACACCTTCCGCTCCTCGGGGGCCGGCGGACAGAACGTGAACAAGGTGGAGTCGGGAGTGCGGCTGCGCTACTGGTACACCGACCCTGACACGGGTGAGCAGGAAGAGATACTCATCGAGAACACGGAGACGCGCGACCAGCCGAAGAACAAGGAGCGCGCCCTGAAGCTGCTGAAGAGCCAGCTCTATGACCGCGCCATGAAAAAGCGCTTAGAGGCGCAGGCCAAGATTGAGGCCGGCAAGAAAAAGATTGAGTGGGGCAGCCAGATACGCAGCTATGTCTTCGACGACAAGCGCGTCAAAGACCATCGCACCAACTTCGAGACACGCGATGTGGACAGCGTCATGAACGGCGGCCTCGACGGCTTCATCAAGGCCTACCTCATGGAGTTCCCGTCAGAAGGCGAAGAATAGCAAATGTCTTAGCCTACATTATTCAGACATTCGAGTGAAAAAGAAATAACCACAAATCATTCAGGTTATTGTGAAAAAGTACCTGATACGTATTGGCCTTGTTGCCTTGTTGCTGTGCAGCGTCTTCCTTGGCTCTGCCCTGCAACTTGTCAAGACGCATCAAGATGTGGCTGGCCGCCCGCAAGACGAGCAACTGGTAAGACAATACGACAACTGGGTACTCCAAGTCGCTGAAGAGCCAGACTGGACACCTGTTCCGTCACTGAGTTCTTCTTCGTCATCATCTCGTATTGCCTCGTCCCGTCCGGTACGCCTTCTGCCTACTTATGGCGGCAAGCCTCATTCACATTTTGGACGTTGGGCAAAAAATCAGTCGTCAAACTTTCTAAATTGCTTTCTTCAACAGCCGTGCATGCGCCTTTACCGGCTTTATACGGCTGTTGCGTCTCCGCGCCGATATTATGTCATCGCGCTGAGACGCCTTCTTTGTTAGTGATGTTTCTCCTCACAGTAAAGAAATGAAAGGAGAACGTAACATTATAATAAAGAAATAAAGAAACAAAGAAAATGGCAAATATCAAGAATTTGCAGATGTGGAATACCATCTGCACTGATGCTCGTATCAGCATCAGTAAGTCGATGCTGGGTCTGCGCACCACAGCCAACTATATCCCCTCCAACAGTGTGTTAGATGTAAAGACAATAGAATACTCCGCAGCTGACGGAGAGCGGCTGAAACGGTTGCTCACCTCTCCACGCGAGAATTTGGAAAAGGCCATTGGCGACTTTCACCCCACGCAGACAGCAAACGGCAACTTCATGGCCGAGCTTTGCGTTTCACGCGACGGTGCCTTCCTGGCCGTTCAGCTCTTTCAGTTTGTTCTCATGAAGTATGAGCCGACGACTGACGTACTTATCTACGAAGGCGCTGAAGCCCGTATCGTCAAGCAACTGCTCGCTTAAAGATTAAGGGGTTGTGTCTGTCTTTTTTGACACAGCCCCTTATCAATTATTCGTAGAGATAGAAGATACGCTCCATAGGTTGCCATTTCTCGTCGCTGCGGGCATCGGCGGCACACCCCTGGAACTTTGAGACAAAGGCTTCCCACTCCGCCTGACGCGGCAGTGTGGCCAGACGGTTCATGGCCTCCTGCCAATTGAAGTCGGCAGGCGTGTCGACAATCATTGCCAGGCGGTTGCCGATGATGTAGAGCTCCATCTCGAGAATGCCCACCTGACGGATGCCGTCGCGTATCTCCTTCCAGCTGAATTCCTCAGAGTGCCACTTGCGGTACTGGGCTATCAGTTCAGGGTCATCGCTAATCTCTAAAAACTGCACATAGCGCTTGGTCTTTCCGTCGGAAAGGCGCTGAACATATCCTTCCATTTTTCTGTTCGTATTAAAAAACTGCAGGCGACGGGTAAACCGCCGCCCACCGTATTGATTAAGAGTTTCTCCAGGTGACTCGCTGCTGGTCACCGATGATGGCCTTCACCTCGTCGACGAGCTGCCAGTCGGGCTCTTCGTTAGCCCACTCGATGTTGCGGCGCACGTTGTCGGGGTTGGCAGACGAGAACAGCGTCGAGGCGATGCGCGGATTGCTCACCGAATACTGCACGGCCAGCCGCTCGATGGCGTAGCCTTTTGCCTTGCAGTGCTGGGCGGCACGCTGACATGCCTCAACCAGCGCCTTGGGGGCAGGATGCCAGGCCGGCACGCCACGCTGTGACAGCAGTCCCATCGACAGCGGCGAGGCGTTGACGATGCCCACGCCATGCTCCTCGAAGAAGTCGAGATAGTCGGCCAAAGCGTCATCGTTCAGTGTGTAGTGGCAGAAGTTCAGGATGCTCTCCACCTCTGGACAGCGCTCTATAACCCATTTCAGATTAGCGAGCTGCAGGTCGGTGATGCCCACGTGTCCCACCACCCCTTTCTTCTTCAACTCGAAGAGGGCTGGCAGCGTCTCGTCCACCACCTTCTGCAATCCGCCGGGCAGGTCGCCTTGGAACTCGATGTCATGCACGTTGATGAGGTCGATAAAGTCGATGCCTAAGCGCTCCATGCTCTCATAGACGCTGTCGGTGACACGCTGAGCTGAGTAGTCCCATGTGTTCTTGCCGTCCTTGCCATAGCGGCCCACCTTCGTGCTGAGGTAGTATTTGTCGCGGGGGATGTTGCGCAGGGCCTTGCCCAGCACCGTCTCGGCCTTGTAATGGCCGTAGTAGGGGCTCACGTCGATGAAGTTGATGCCGCCGTCGATAGCGGCCTCCACCGCTGCGAAGCTGTCCTTTTCGTTGGTCTCATGAAACACGCTGCCTAACGACGAGGCACCGAAGCTGATGTGGGAAATCTTCATTCCCGTCTTTCCTAATTCTGTGTAACGCATATCATTTGTGGTTTTAGAAATCTTATTAATGCTATGACACCGCTTTGTCTGGCCAGCTTTTTGGTAAAGTCACGGAAAAAAGATAGTAACAGCAAGCCGGTTATCATACTCTCCATTCTTTTAAACCCGCTGCAAAATTACGATTATTCCTTCAAACTTCCAAATATTATACAAAGAAATATGGTTTTATCCAATCGACAAATTGCCTTATTGTCAACCCATCGCTATCTTGCATCGTTCTCTGACGTCTGACGGCAAGTTGCGTGGTCAGAGAGAAATGACGGGCTTTGCTCCCGGCATGGCGAAAGTTGCGAAAAAAACGAAAGAAAACAAGAAATTCTTTTGCCGTTTCTTTACTTCTTTGTACCTTTGCACCATCATTGCGTAAAACAAATAACAAATAATACTATGGCAAAGAAAGAAAAAGAAAAGAAAATGAACGCTAAGCAGAAGGCTTACGCGAAGAAACAGGAAGAAGGTGGCAAGAAGGTAGTGGCTTGGATTATAGGCGTCTTCGTAGCCATGGCCGTGTTCTATGTGGCTTATCTGGCCATCACTGCATAGTGGGTGATGAGCGGAATGGAAATTGAGCGGAAGTTTCTGGTGAAGAGCGACGCCTACCGCCGTCTGGCCCATGCCAGCAGTCACATCCGCCAAGGATACATCTGCAGCGGCGGCGGGCGCACCGTCAGGGTGCGAGTGCGTGACGACGAGGCATTCCTCACCATCAAGGGCCCGTCATTAGACGGAGGTCTGAGCCGCTACGAATTTGAAAAGGCCATCACCCCCGACGAGGCCTTGCACCTGATGCTGCTCTGCGAGCCCGGCATCATCGACAAGACACGCTATCTGGTGAAAAGCGGCGAGCACACTTTCGAGGTGGACGAGTTTCACGGCGACAACGACGGTCTTGTCATTGCTGAGGTGGAGCTGCAGGCTGCCGACGAGCCTTATGTCAAGCCCGACTTTATCGGCGACGAGGTGACAGGCGACCACCGCTACTACAACTCTCATCTGCGCCGTTATCCCTACACTCAGTGGGAAGACCGCTAAAAGGAAAATCAAGCAAAAAGGGCTCCGCCACACTCGATAGCGGAACCCTTTTATTGTGCCCTGAATCGTCGGCTTTCCTTATTTCAATGTATCAGCCAGTTCAGCACCTGCCTTGAACTTGATCACCTTCTTAGCCTCAATGGTAATCTTCTCCTTTGTGGAGGGATTGATGCCCTCGCGAGCGGGACGCTCGTTCACGCTGAACGTGCCAAAGCCAATCAGAGAAACCTTGTCGCCTGCTACTAGAGCCTCTTTCACTGCTGCAACGGCAGCCTCAAGAGCCTTCTTTGCGTCAACCTTGCTGATAGCTGCACCAGCTGCAATCTTCTCAACTAATTCTGTCTTGTTCATAATAAAAAGGTTTAAAAAATAGTTATAAATAAAGGTTTTACGATTCATTTTTCCGTATTTGGTTGCAAATATAGAAGAAAGTTTTCATAAAACAAACAAAAAAAAGGAAAAAATCACTATTTTACTAAAAAAAAGTTGCTTTTACCCCGATTTTATGCCGTAGAACAGATATTTTTCGTAATTTTGCGGGCTGATAACGCAAATGAAGTACATTTTTAAATCGTAAGTCAGTAAATAGTAAACACCTAACATGTTCCGCAATATCCCGACAGTCACTAAGAATCTGCTGCTTATCAACATTGTCGTGTTTCTGGCAGCACTCGTCTTCAAGCGTCAGTTCGATTTGGAGAGTTGGGGCAGCCTCCATTTCTTCATGGCTCCCGACTTCCACGCTTGGCAGTTTGTCACCTATCAGTTCCTGCACGGCAATTTCACGCATCTTTTCTTCAACATGTTTGCCCTGTGGATGTTTGGCTGCGTCATCGAGCGCGTCTGGGGGCCTCAGAAGTTTATTTTCTATTACCTCATCTGCGGCATCGGAGCCGGTCTGTGCCAGGAGATTGTGCAGTATGTTGAGTTCACCAACGATGGCCTGACAGCCCTCAGCATCCATGACAGGGTGAACGTGGTGGGCGTCGGCGTGATGACCGTGGGGCAGATCTACAACCTCGCGGCCACCATCGGTGCTTCGGGAGCCGTCTACGGCATCCTGCTGGCCTTTGGCATGACCTTTCCTAACGAGCGCATCTTCATTTTCCCGCTTCCCGTGCCCATCAAGGCCAAGTGGTTTGTGTGCATCTATGCCGCCATCGAGCTGTTCTCGGCCTACACCTCAGCCCGCGACGGCGTGGCGCACGTGGCCCACTTAGGCGGCATGCTGTTCGGCCTGCTGCTCATCCTCTATTGGCGCCGCCATCCTGGCAACACGTTCAACATGGGCAACGGCAAGCAGTTCTTCGAGAACCTGAAGCGCAATTTCGAGGCACGGCAAGGTCAGAAGCCACAGCAGCACACCGACACGCGTCAGGCAGGCTTCGGCCCCACCCGTGAGGACGACATGGAATACAACGCGAAGAAGAAAGCACGTCAGGCCGAGATTGACGCCCTTCTCGACAAGATTCGCAAGAGCGGCTACGACAGCCTGACGAAAGAAGAGAAACAGCGCCTTTTCGAAGCAAGCCGTGAAGGGTAAAGGCTGAAGACAGAAGGTAGAAAGTTAAAAGGCTGAAGGTTAGAATTTGAAGACGGTCAGAAACATATTGTTGAACGTGTTCACTGGGGCCAGCGTGGCCACGGCGTTGATGCTTGTCTTTGTGGCCTACAGCGACCACTTTGACCCTGAGCGCCATCCATTCCTCGGCTGTGTGGGCATGGTGTTTCCTTTTTTTCTCCTTGTCAATCTCCTCATTCTCATCGCTTGGGCCATCTTCAAATGGCGGCGGGCATGGATTCCCCTCGCTGCCTATCTTCTCACCATTCCCGCCATACGCGTCTACTTGCCCCTGCACTTCCACCACGACGCGCCGGCAGGCAGTATGAAGATTGTGTCATACAATGTCGACTGTTACAACGAGGTGAAAGGCACGCCCAACTCGAAGACGCTCATCTACGACTATTTGAAACAGCAGGACGCCGACATCGTCTGCCTGCAGGAAGACGTTGCCACCAAGCCAGACACAGCCCACAGCATCGCACGCCTCTATCCCTACAACGACACTGTTCATTTGGGCCAGGCGACCGGCAACTACATCAACGCCGTCGGCATCCATTCACGCTATCCCATTCTCAGCAAAGAGAAGCTGCCCGTCGTCTCGAAAGCCAACGGAGCGGCCGCCTTCTTCCTCCTGATAGACTGCGACACCGTCTGCGTTGTCAACATTCATCTGGAATCCACACACCTCTCCGACACTGACCGCCGGCGCTACAACGACATGCTTAGCGGCGGCATGGACCGCCAACAGGCAGAGACCGAATCGCGCAAGCTCTTCGGCAAGCTCGCTTCGTCCATGGGCAAGCGCGCCCGTCAGGCCGACGTCGTTCACGACTATATCGACTGTCACAGCCATTATCCCCTCATCGTCTGCGGCGACATGAACGACACACCCATCTCCTACGTCCGTCACACCATTGCACAGGGGCTGACCGATGCCTTCGTTTCTACTGGCAACGGCCTTGGCTATACCTACCGAAGGAAAGGCTTCCGCTTCCGCATCGACAACATTTTATGCTCGGCACATTACGAGCCCTTCAGCTGCTACGTCGACAACGATGTGGAAGCCAGCGACCATTACCCTGTCATTGCCTGGTTGAGACGAAAAACAGAATAAAAGGGACTTACTAAGCAATAAAAAACACAAACAAACAAGAACAGTATGAAAACAAAACGCATTCTTCTTGGGGCTGTGGCGCTGATGCTCGGTATGAGCGCACATGCACAGAACTACAAGTATGAAACCGTGGACGGCGACATGATGCACACCCGCATCTACACGCTGAAGAACGGACTGAAGGTGTACCTCAGCGTCAACACCGAGGAACCGCGCATACAGACGTTCATCGCCGTGCGCACAGGTTCGAAGAACGACCCTGCCGAGACGACGGGTCTGGCCCACTATCTGGAGCACCTGATGTTCAAGGGCACCGACAAGTTCGGCGTCTCTGACCCAGCGAAGGAGAAGCCCCTGCTCGACGAGATAGAGCAGCGCTACGAGCAGTACCGCACGCTGACCGACGCCGACGCGCGCCGCCAGGCCTACCACGAGATAGACTCGGTGAGTCAGGTGGCAGCACAGTATTTCATCCCCAACGAATACGACAAACTGATGTCCGCCATCGGTGCCGAGGGCACCAACGCCTACACCAGCAACGACGTGACCTGCTACACCGAGGATATCCCCGCCAACGAGGTGGAGAACTGGGCGAAGATACAGTCCGACCGTTTCCAGAACATGGTCATCCGCGGCTTCCACACCGAGCTGGAGGCCGTCTACGAGGAGTATAACATCGGCATCGCGAAGGACCAGCGCAAGCTGTGGCAGTCGATGAGCAAGATGCTCTTCCCCACCCACCCCTACGGCACGCAGACCACCATCGGCACGCAGGAACACCTGAAGAACCCCAGCATCACCAACATCAAGAACTACTTCAACCACTGGTATCGTCCCAATAACGTGGCCATCTGCATGGCCGGCGACATGGATCCCGACAAGGTCATCGCCACCATCGACCGCTACTTCGGACAGTGGCAGCCCGGCGCCGACGTCAAACAGCCGGTTTTCCCGGCCCTCAAACCCATCACCACGCCGCGCGACACCACCGTCTACGGGCTGGAGGCCGAGACGCTGTGGCTCGGCTACCGCTTCGACCGCGGCAACTCGCTGCAGGTGGACACGCTCAACATCATCGGCGAGATGCTCTCAAACGGCACCGCCGGACTCATCGACCTCGACATCAACCAGCAGATGAAGATGCTGGGAGCATGGGCCACGGCTGAGCAGTTGCGCGACTACTCTGCCTTCATCCTCAGCGGCACGCCGAAGGAGGGCCAGACCCTCGAGGAGGTGCGCCAGCTGCTGCTCGACGAGATAGAGAAGCTGAAGCGCGGCGACTTCAGCGACGACCTCCTGCCATCGGTCATCAACAACACGAAGCTGCACTACTACACCTCGCTTGAGAGCAACCGTGCACGCGCCAACATGTTTGTGGAGACCTACATCAACGAGATTCCCTGGCAGCAGCAGGTGGGCTATCTCGACCGCATCGGCGGCATGACGAAGCAGCAGATTGTGGACTTTGCGCAGCGCCACTTCCGCCAGAACTACGTCACCGTGTTCAAGCGTCAGGGCGAGGACACCACGCTGAAGAAGATTGACAAGCCCGCCATCACGCCCATACCCACCAACCGCGACATGGTCTCGCAGTTTGTGAAGGACATACAGAACTCACATGCTGACCCCATCCAGCCGCGCTTCGTCGACTTCCAGCGCGACCTCACCTTTGGCAAGACGAAGAAGAACATCCCGTACATCTATGTGAAGAACGTGGAGAACGGACGCTTCACCATGACCTTCCGCTATGAGTTTGGCGAGGAGTCGGAACTGAAATACAGCTACGCCGCCGATTACTTAGAGTACCTGGGCACCAACAAGCTCACCAACGAGCAGATCAAGCAGCAATTCTACAAGCTGGCCTGCAACTATATTATTAATGTAGGCGAGCGCACCATCAGCGTCACGCTGAGCGGCCTCAGCGAGAACATGCCGCAGGCGCTGGCCCTGTTAGAGAACGTGATGCAGAACGCCAAGGTGGACACCGACGCGTGGGAGCAGTACATACAGCTGGAGGAGAAGAGCCGCGCTGTCTCGAAGCTGAACCAGCAGAGCAACTTCGAGCACCTCATAGCCTACGGACTCTACGGCCCCTACAACTACTATCGCAACATATTCACCTCCGAACAGCTGCGCCAGACCAACCCGCAGGAGCTGCTCAACCTGCTGAAGAACCTGAAGCAGTATGAGCACACATTATTATATTATGGCCCCATGAGCGAGAAGGAACTGGCCACCGTGGTGACAAAGCAGCATAAGACCGGCAAGAAATTCCTCGCTGCACCCGCAGGCCGCCACTACACCCTGCAGGCCACGCCGCAGAACGAGATACTCATCGCTCCTTACGAAGCCAAGAACATCTACATGCGCATGCTGCACAACGAGCAGCGTCCCTGGCAGCCCGAGGAGGCCGCCGTCAAGGCGCTGTTCAACGAATACTACGGCGGCGGCATGAACACCATCGTGTTCCAGGAGCTGCGCGAGGCTCGCGGTCTGGCCTACAATGCCTACGCCGCCTACATGGAGCCAGCCTACAAGGACCGCTCGGAGTATTTCTTCACACACATCATCACACAGAACGACAAGATGATGGACTGCGTGCGACAGTTCCACCAGATACTCGACACCATCCCGCAGAGCGAGCAGGCCTTCCGCATCGCCAAGGATGCCCTGACAAAGCGTCTGCAGAGCCAGCGCACCACGAAGTTCGGCCTCATCAACGCCTGGATGTATGCCAAGCAATTAGGCATCGACTACGACATCAACGAGCGCATCTACCAGCGCTTGCCCAGCGTCACACTGCAAGACATCGTCAGCTTTGAGCAGCAGCAGATGGCACACAAGCCCTACCGCTACATCATCCTCGGCAACGAGAAAGAGCTTGACATGGATGCACTCGGCAAAATAGGTACTATCCGAAGGCTTACTTCCGAAGAAATCTTCGGTTATTAAGAGGACAGGCTGAGCCTTCCCATAAGGGCAGAAAGAAACAATTCCGGAAGGAACAGCCGACAGCAACCGCGAAGGGGCGACAGAAGACGATTGGTACTCACCATCGTCTTCTGTCGTCCCTTCAGGATTAGTTACTGCCTTGCCCGCCGCAGCAATCCCGTGAGACACTCCCCTCCCTTGTAGGGGAGGGGCAGGGATCAAGAGGTGAGGGCTGCGCCTTGAGCTACGCGGCGGGCAAGGAGCGGCAAAAAGTCCCGAAGGGACGATGGATTACAGGCAGGGGCAACGCCCCTGCTAATGGTTGACACCACAATGAGTCCTGAAGGGACGACAGAACTCGGGTAACGAACTGACCTGTTTCGCGCCATAACTATGTCACTCCATCCGTACAGCATGTGTCTTTTTGCCATCTGGGGCTATTATGCAAAAGTTTCCTGGCGAGAAACCTTTGGTTTCCTGCCGAGAAACCGATGGTTTCTCGGCAGGAAACTTTTAAAACCCATGCCGCCTTGAAACTGCAGGATTCTCACATGGGTGGAAATCCATAGAAAAGC
>JAEEGG010002559.1_pt1 | contig 46685 bp, 35 predicted proteins | sample 9134161 | NCBI WGS metagenome assembly JAEEGG01 (sample SAMN16246543, study PRJNA631951) | gut metagenome | biome: gut microbiome; feature: rumen; material: CR-attached | host: Bos | place: Iran: Karaj | collected 2018-10 | reverse complement strand
AAGCACATCAGTGAGCATGGCAAGTTGGTGGACTACTCGATGGCAGTGCTCGTACTGCAGAACATCGTGAGCTGTCTGAAGGAGATGATCACACAGGGTCAGCCTGTGAAGTTGGATGGCTTCGGCACGTTCACCCCCACCATCGAGACGGATGGCCAGAAGGTGGTTGACACCGTGGAGGGATCGCTGAACGTGGGTATCGACAACCTGATTGCGGGTGTGCACCTGAGATTCATCCCTGAGAACAGCAAGGGCGACGAGTTGACCAGCCGCATGCTGAAGAAGGAGTGTACGTTTAAGGCGGCTTACGTGGTGAGCTCGAAGAGTAAGACCATCGATGGCAAGAAGCGTACGTACCAGGAGAAGATTCCGATTTCTTCGTTCGCCGTTGCCACGGCGACAGTGGCTAACACCTCTGGGGATTAAGAGGTGAGGGGTGAGAGGTGAGAGGTGAGAGAATAGCTAGCGAAGCCATTAGAGCACCTACGGTACTAATCTCTAACCACTAACCACTCACCCCTAACCACTAAATTTTTAACCTTTTAAAAATTATTATCATGACAAAGAAAGAAACATTAAAGTGGGCAATGCAGATCATCGTATCGATAGCCTCAGCTATTCTGACAGCACTGGGCACCACGAGCTGCATGGGTATCTAACCCCTACCCGATTTAGCAAACGCGAATCATAAGCAAGCCGCCCCGGAGTCATTCTCCGAGGCGGCAAGCTTTTTACCATGACTATATCTACTTTTCTATAATGATACCCTTTGACGACGCACAACTTCCAGCACCTGTCCCTCTTTCAGACAATTTCACATAATCATCCAAAGCAATAGCCTGTGCTGCAATAATCTCACAAGGTGATTTCTTAATTTCAAAAGGATTCTTTTTCATAACTTTAACCATTAAATTGTTTTATTGCTGCAAATATACGCTCGATAAATTAATCGAGGCCGAAGAGGATTTTGAGGCCGCCATCGACGCCGGAGAAGCCCATAAAGGCGAGGCTGAGGAGGCCGGCAGAGAGCATCACGATAGCCATGCCCTGCATGCCCTTGGGAATCTTGACGAGCTCGAGCTGCTCGCGCATGCCGGCAAACACGGTGAGGGCGAGACCGAAACCAATGGCGGTGGAGAAGGCGTAGACCACGGACTGCAGGAGATTAAAATCCTTCTGAATGCAGAGGATGGCCACACCAAGCACGGCGCAGTTGGTGGTGATCAAGGGCAGGAAGATGCCCAGGGCCTGATAGAGCGCTGGCGACACCTTCTTGAGCACGATCTCGACGAGCTGCACCAGTGAGGCGATGACGAGGATGAACGCGATGGTCTGCAGATACTGCAGGCCGAAGGCATCGAGCACATATTTCTGTACCAGCCAGGTAACGATGGTGGCGAGGGTGAGCACAAAGGCTACTGCAGCCGACATACCGAGCGAGGTATCGATCTTCTTGGATACGCCAAGGAACGGACAAATGCCGAGGAACTGTGACAACACGATGTTGTTCACGAAAATGGCGCTGATGAAAATTAAAATGTATTCCATATATTCATTTTATTGAACATTGAACATTGAACATTGAACATTGACCATTGAACATTGAACATTAATTCCTAATTTTGTTCACGATCGCGATGAGGAAGCCCAGGGTGATGAAGGCTCCTGGAGGCAGCACGAAGAGCAGGATGTTGTAAGTCTCGGGCAGCAGCGTGAAGCCGAAGATGGAGCCTGAGCCCAACAGCTCGCGACAGATGCCGAGGAGCGTCAATCCGAGCGTGAAGCCAAGACCGATACCGATGCCATCGAACAGCGAGGCTACGGGCGAGTTCTTGGAGGCAAAGCCCTCAGCACGACCCAGGATGATACAGTTGACCACAATCAGGGGGATAAACAGGCCCAGCGAGGCGTCGACATCGGGCAGATAGGCCTTGATGACCATCTGCAGGATGGTAACGAAGGCGGCAATCACCACGATGAACACGGGGATGCGCACCTTATCGGGCGTAACGCTCTTAAGACACGAGATAACGACATTGGTGCAGATGAGCACAGCCATCGTGGCGAGGCCCATCGACATGCCGTTGAGGGCACTGGTGGTTGTGGCCAGCGTGGGACACATACCGAGCATCAGGACGAACGTGGGGTTCTCCTTGATTATGCCGTTCTTAATGATTCCTATATAGTTCATATTTTTTATTTTTTGGTAGTGGCACCGGTTTCGCCATCGGTGGGCGTGGCCTTGTAGGCGGTGTAAGCGTTGTTGACTGCGAGGAGGAAGGCACGGCTGGTGATGGTAGAGGCCGTAATGGCATCCACCTGGCCGCCATCCTTCGAAACGGTGAGAGGTTCTGCTGGCGACTTACCGATGATGTCGCCCTTCTCGCCCTTCTGGAACCACTTGTCGGCCTTGGCACCAAGTCCTGGTGTCTCAGCATGTTCCAGCAGCGTGTAACCCAGGATATTGCCCTCGGCATCGAAGCCTACGAGCACTTTCAGATCGCCACCGAAACCACCCGTGGTGCTCTCAACGGCTGCTCCGAGGTCGTGGCCCTGGGCATCCTGTGTCTGATAAATCACATAGGTCATTTCCTTGCCCTTGGCATCGTTCTGTTTCACAGTGTCGGTCTTGGCCACCTTGAGGTCGGCCACACACATCACGGTCTTGATACCATCGGCCAGGGCCTTGGATTTCTGAGCAGCGATAGGTCCTTCGGTGAGGTGGTTCACATAAGCGAGGATACCACCCATGATAACGGCTACTGATGTGAGCACCAGCACCATATTCAGTAATGTAGATTCAAGCTTCTTCATATGTATGGTTCCTCCATTAATTCTTAGCAGGCACTTCACCGAAGCGCTTGGGTTTCACATAATTATTGATGAGCGGCGTGAACGCATTCATGATGAGAATGGCGAACGACATGCCCTCAGGATAAGAGCCCCAGTTACGGATGATGATGGTGAGCAATCCGATAGCAACACCATAGATGATCTGACCCTTGGGCGTCATGGGCGAGGTGACGTAATCGGTAGCCATGAAGATGGCACCCAGCATCAGACCACCGGAGAGGATGACCGAAAGGGGATCGGCATAGGCAGGATCAGCCAGATGCATCAGTCCGGCAAAGACGAACACAGTGCCGATGATGCTGACAGGGATGTGCCAGGTGATAATCTTGCGCCACAGCATATAAGCAAGGCCAAGGAGCAGGGCGATGGCACAGATCTCGCCCAGCGCACCAGCGCCGTCGGGATGATTGCCCAGGAAGAGGTCGAGCGATGAGGGCAGACTATCGAGCACTGAGGCATCGCCTGTCTTAATGGCCTCCTTCATGATGGAAAGCGGCGTGGCGCCTGTCTCGGCATCGACATAGCTGGCCCACTGGCCTACCTTGGGCCATGTGGTCATCTGAGCAGGGAAGGCCACGAGCAGAGCGCAACGGCCTACGAGCGCAGGATTGAAGATGTTATGACCCAGACCGCCGAACGTCATCTTGGCCACACCGATGGCGAAAAGCGCACCGATGAGGATGATCCAGATGGGGAGATTGGACGGCAGGTTCATGCCGAGCAGCAGACCAGTGAGGGCGGCTGAGCCGTCGAGAATGGTATTGCGCTCGTTCTTAAGCATGTATTTATTGATGGCCCACTCGAAGAAGACGCAGGCTGCCACACTCGTCAAGCATACGATGACGGAACCCAGGCCGAAGAAATAGAACGACGTGAGCAGCGCTGGCATGAGGGCGATAATGACGCCGTACATGTTGCGCTCCACAGTGTCAGTGCCGTGGGCGTGGGGCGAAAGTGAAACAATTAATTTACTCATTGATCATTGAACATTGAACATTGAACATTACTTCTTAGCAGCTCTGCTGCGAATAATTCCCATGACGGTGGATTTGCCCTGGCGGATGTTGTCGAGCAGGGGACGATGGGCAGGACACGTGAACTGGCACGAGCCACACTCGATACAGCTCACAATCTCCTCGCCTTCGCAACGCTCCCAGTTCTTCAACTCAGAGAGTTTGGCCAGCAGATAAGGCTCCAGGCCCATGGGACAAACCGATACGCACTTGGCGCAACGGATGCACTCCTGGGGCTCCTTACGACGAGCCTCATCATCGGAGATAATCGTCACAGAGTTGGTTCCCTTGCAGATAGGCACCTCGGTAGAGGTGAGGGCCTTACCCATCATAGGTCCACCAGCCAACAGCTTGTTGTCGCCCTCGGGCATACCACCACAGGCGTCAATGAGATCCTGCATAGGTGTACCCATGCGCACGAGGAAGTTGCCCGGATTAGCCAGGCGCTTACCAGTAACTGTGGTATAGCGCTGGAAGAGGGGCTTGCGCTTCATCACGGCCTCATAGACGGCGAAGGCTGTACCTACGTTCTGCACGATGGCACCCACATTCACAGGGATAGCGGGAGGCGCAGGCACCTGGCGACGGATCACAGCATCGACGAGCTGTTTCTCACCTCCCTGCGGATAACGCTGCTGAAGGGGAACTACCTCGACATTGAACATTGAAGATTGACCATTGAATTTCTCAGCGCACTTCTTGGTGAGCAGCTCAATGGCAGCGGGCTTGTTGGTCTCGATGCCGATATAACCCTTAGTGACTTTGGCGCCCTTCATCAGGAGCTCGAGGCCTACGAGGATCTCGTCGGCATGCTCCATCATCAGGCGATAGTCGGCTGTGATATAGGGCTCGCACTCTACGGCATTGATGATGACACACTCGGCCTTAGCCGTAGGCGGAGGGGTGAGTTTGATAAACGTGGGGAAACAGGCGCCACCCATACCAACGACACCTGCGTCCTTGATACGATTGACGATTTCCTCAGGGGTAAGCTCAGGATGATTCTCAACGAGCTCGAGTTTATCAGAGCGATCAATCTTATCTTCCCATTCATCGCCTTCCACTGTAATATAGATAGCGGGCTTGCGATAGCCTGTGGCATCGATAGCGGTATCGATCTTGGCCACTGTACCACTGACTGACGAGAAGATGGGGGCTGAAACAAATCCACCAGCCTCGGCAATCAGGGTGCCCACCTTTACACGGTCGCCCTTCTTGACAACGGGTTTGGCAGGAGCACCGATATGCTGGCTCAGGGGGAAGATGGCCTGCTTGGGCAGGGCTGCCACCTGGGTCTTGGCCTCGTGGGTCAATTTATTCTCTTCGGGGTGGATTCCACCAATTCTAAATGTTCTTGCATTCATTGTGATATCCTCCTTACATTATTTGATGGAAATACTAGAATCTGTATCAAGCATAGCACCACGCTTGGGAGCAGGCTTCTTGGGCTTGGGGGCCTCGACTGGCTTCTCAACGGGCTTCTCCTCGGGCTTGGGAGCCTCAACGGGCTTGGGGGCCTCGACTGGCTTCTCAACGGGCTTCTCCTCAGGCTTTGGAGCCTCAACGGGCTTCTCTGCAGGCTTGGGGGCTTCTGCAGGTTTCTCTACTGGCTTCGGAGCCTCTTTGGGCTTGGGAGCTGGCGGAGGCGTGGGGAAGTTGACATCGAGGATGGCCTTCTTAGGACAAACAGTGACACACTTGCGACACAGACGGCACTTCTCGAAATCGATGTAAGCCAGATTGTTCTCAACCGTGATGGCGCCAAACGGACACTCCTTCTCGCACTTGCCACAGCCGATACAACTAACGGCACAAGCCTTCATGGCCACAGGTCCCTTGTCCTTATTGACACAAGAGACAAACACTCTCCTACCCTTCGGACCCTTCTTGCGGAGTTCGATGATGTTACGCGGACAAGCCTTGACACAAGCGCCACATGAGGTACACTTCTCCTCGTCGACAACGGGAATACCAGTGGCAGGATCAATACTGATGGCGCCAAACTGACAGGCTGCTACACAATCGCCACAACCCAGGCAGCCGAAGCCGCAAGCCGTCTCACCAGCACCACAGGCATGCATGGCTGCACAAGTGCGAAGACCAGCATACTCGGCAATCTTTGCGCGATGCTCGCAAGTACCATTGCAACGCACCACAGCTACCATCGGCTCGGAATTGGCTATCGCCATACCAAGCAGATCGGCCACCTTCGTCATTACCTCTGAGCCACCTACAGGACAAGAGAGTCCGTCGAGACTGCCGGCATCGGCACCCTTCACCAGGGCATCGGCCATACCACTACAGCCTGGGAATCCACATCCACCACAATTGGCTCCTGGCAGCACCTCGGCCACCTGAGCAATACGGGGATCCTCGTAGACAGCAAACTTCTTGGAGGCAACAAACAGCACAACGGCTGCTATCAGTCCGATGGCTCCTAAGACAATTACTGCAATCAAGATGAAATTCATAAATGCTTTGTTTTTATTTGTTATTTGTTCTATTCTAATGTGAAGGCCAACTGCTGGCGCACACTACCACGAAAGCACCAAAGCAACAGATAGTAAGGCACTAGCGAGGCTAAAGCCGAGAGCGCAGCAACTCCCTCATTCCCAGAGAGTTTCAACGTAACGATTAAGACAAGGATTAAGAGCAGGAAGGGTACGCCGAAGCCTAAGAGCAGGGCTTTGTTGGCTACCTGCTTGGAGGCCGAAACCATCACCTCCTGACCTATTTTGTAAGCATGGGCATTGTTGCAAAACACCTCGACAATCTTCTCCTTTGCCTCGGATGCGTTGCAATGGGAAGCCACCTTGCAGGCTGCACAAGCCGATGTCTGGAGAATGCGAACCTTGACGCATCCTTCTGCTATCGAATCGATAATTCCTGAATGACTTATTTTAGTACCCATGAGCTCAATATAGTAGTTGTCTGAATTGTAATCTCTGCTTTACAAATGCAAAGGTACAATAAAATTGGGAATTTAGGATTAAGAATTAAGAAATATTTCAAAAAAAAGTCGTAATCGTTTGCAGTTACATAGGTTTTTTATATCTTTGCAGCGGATTTATAATAAATGAATAATGAAACCCAGCGAACAAACCATCCAGCAGATTGAGCGTGCCCTCAGAAAGATAGCCGCTAAGTTCCCTCCCGAAAAGGAGGCCGAAATCATGACCGATATCCATATCCGCGTGTCGCAGGATACGGGTGAGATCAGGGCCTACAACGATGACGAGGAGGAACTGGATCGCTGTGTGGTGGAGGAATGGATTAACAATCCCGATGAGAACTTCTATCAGGAGATTCCCTCTATTCTCAGAAAGTGTATCGAGAAATTGAAGGATACAGTAGAGGGCATGTCGATCCTGAAGCCTTTCTCGCTGGTGCTCGAGGACGACGACAAGGAATCGGTGGCAGAGCTCTATCTCGTGGATGACGAGACTGTGATCATCGATCCCGACTTGATGGAAGGACTCGAGGATGATTTGAACAGCTTTTTGGAAAAGCTGTTGAAGGAATAAGAATTAAAAATATCGCATGCGTTCGCATGCGATATTTTATTCGTCTTCTACACTATTCTGCAAAATGAAATGTCGGGCGGGGTCGAGACAATAGACCTCTTCCGTACGCGTTTTATTGGCTTCCTTCGAGAAGTCGATCAGGTGGATCTCGTAATCGCTGGTGATGGAGAAATACTGGATAAACTCCTCAGGATCGATATCGAAGACATCCTCCTCGTCCTCGATGGCATAGAGGCAGAGTTTGTCCACAGGCAGATACTCATCGTCGAGCGAATAGAGATAAATGGAATAGCGTGTCTTATCGCTGGTCTCATCGGCAGCCAGGAGTATCATACGGGCTCCCAGACTCTCAGGCAAAGCCACAGCCTTGGGGTGATTGCCCTCGAAATTGAGATACTTTACGATATCCTCGGGCACAGGCTTGTACATGGGGAGGAACTGCACGTAATCCTCTGTATAGCTGATGGGCAACGGCTGGATATCGAGGCTGTCGAAGAACTGCTTCACAGGATTATCCGAACTCTGCAGATTGATACCCTGGGCCTCGAGCTTCTCGCGAATCTCTATCGCCTTCACACTGTCGAGCTTCTGTTGCAGCACCTCCGGCGAGAGGTTTTTGTTTCCGCAGGATGCGAGCAGCATCGCGCAGAGCGCGATGAATAATTGACCATTCTTGCGTCCCTCCGGTAGCAAGCGAGCAAAGCTCGAGCGGACCATTCTTGGACGAGCCAAGCGGCAAAGCCGAGCGGACCATTGACAGTTAATCCTCCTTTTCATATGGCGATTACAATTTTATTTTCTTTGCTACTGACTTGCTCTCGTTCTGCACACGATTGAGGGCTGTTACCACATACACGAACTTCTCCTTACCATTATTGTAAGGCAACTTGTAGAAGGGCTGATCGGTAATGGCGCAGATCTTTGAGGGGTCGTTGAGATCCTGTGGCTCCTTCTGGCCAAAGCGATACACCACATATTTCACAGCCTCATCCTGCCAGTCCTTACTCTTGGGAGCCGTCCAGAAGAGCACGTAGCCATCGCTGGTCCATACGGGCTTCACCTTGCGCACCTTCTTAGGCGCCTTGTTGCTGATAAACTCCATCGAAGGCTGGAGGGCAGGATAACGCCAATAGTTCTGGCGCAGGTTGGTGCCATAGTTGCCGATATTATCCACAGCGGCCTTGGCATACCACAGCACAGTGCCCTTTACATAAGGCATCTGGCGATGGAGGGCCATCTTGGCAGCCTGCTGGTTCTGACCAGGATTCTTCAGATCGGCATTCTTAACGGTTCGCTCCACATCCTCGCCAATCACCAGCGGACGTGCGCCAGCATACTGGTTCCACCACTTGATGAGGGTCTCGTAATCGGCAGCCTTATGACCTATCTCCCAATAAATCTGGGGCACGCAGTAGTCGAGCCAGCCATTGTTCACCCACAGCAGGATGTCGGCATAGAGATCGTCGTAATTCTGGGTGCCGTTGGTGTTACTACCAATCTCGGAACTACGCTTGTTGCGATAGATGCCGAAGGGCGAGATACCCACCTTGACCCAAGGCTTGACGCTATGAACGGTCTTATAGAACTGCTCCACGAAGAGGTTCACATTATAACGACGCCAGTCGTTGATATCCTTGATACCATTGGAGTAGCGACTGAACTGAAGCGCATCGGGAATAGCCACACCCTTCACAGGATAGGGATAGAAATAATCGTCCATGTGGATGCCATCGACATCGTAGCGAGAGACGATATCCTTGGCCACCTCGCAGATGTAGTCGCGAGTCTCAGGAATGCCTGGATTCAGAATCAGCAGTCCGTCGTACTCGAAACAGAAATGAGGTGCACGATTGACGATATGGCTGGTAGCCAGCGCCTTGGTGGTCTTGGTGCGAGCACGATAGGGATTGATCCACGCATGCAGTTCCATACCACGCTTGTGGCACTCAGTAATCATCCACTGCAGGGGATCCCAATAAGGCGATGGCGCCTTGCCCTGAACACCTGTGAGGAATCGGCTCCAGGGCTCGATCTTGCTCTCGTAGAGCGCATCACACTCTGGGCGCACCTGGAAGATAATCAGATTGACACCATCCTTCTGCAACTCGTTGAGCTGATAGGTCAGCGTCTGCTGCATCTTCTCTGTACCCATACCTTGGAACTGTCCGTTCACACACTGAATCCATGCCCCACGCATTTCTCTCTTCTGCGCTGCAGAAGAGAAAGGTAAAAGGGTAAAAAGGTAAAAAGGTAAAACCCATTTCACCAATCCCATCACCTTATCCATCATATTAAATCTCATATCTCTTTTTTAATTTTTTACCTTTTTACTTTTTTAATTTTTTACCTTTTTACTTTTTTACTTTTAGAACAGTTTCAGCTTGTTCTTTCTGGCTTCTTCGAGCGAGGAGAGCTTTTCCTGCTCCTGATGGTATTCCTCGCGCAGATGCTGGTATTTGGCTTCCAACTCCTGCTCTACGCTCTGCTCATCGTTCATCAGTCGGGCAGCTACGAGGGCATTCTGCGAGGCATCCTTCAACCACACCACAGGGGCTGAATACACAGGGGCTATCTTCAGGGCCACATGGAGTTCGCTCGTGGTGGCACCACCTATCATGATGGGGATATTCATCCCAGCACGCTGCAGTTCCTTCGCCACATTCACCATCTCCTCGAGACTGGGTGTAATCAGTCCGCTCAGGCCGATGATATCCACCTGCTCCTCCTTCGCCTTGCGCACGATCTGCTCAGCAGGCACCATCACACCCATGTCGATGATCTCGTAATTGTTGCACGCCATCACCACACCCACAATGTTCTTGCCGATATCGTGTACATCGCCCTTCACAGTGGCCAGCAGCACCTTTCCGGCACTCTTGCCGCCTTCGGTCTTCTCGGCCTCGATGTAGGGTTGCAGAATCTCTACGGCCTGCTTCATGGTGCGAGCGGTTTTCACCACCTGGGGCAGGAACATCTTGCCCTCGCCAAACAGCGTGCCAACGGTATTCATGCCAGCCATCAGCGGACCTTCGATGATATCCACAGCGTGAGGATATTTTTCAAGTGCCTCCTTCAAGTCGGCTTCCAGTCCGTCGGCAATGCCTTTCACCAAAGCCTTTTCGAGTCGCTGCTCAAGAGGCAGACTCTCTTTCTCTCCCCCAGTGCTGGGGGCATTAGTAGGGCCCAGTGCCTTCGCCTTCTCTTGCTCCTCGAGCAGTTTGCCTGCGAGCTCTGTAAGCGCCTCGGCAGCACCCTTCTTGCGATTCAGAATCACATCCTCGATCACCTCGAGCTGATCCTGCGGAATATCGGCATAAGTCACCTTCGTGGCTGGGTTCACGATGCCGAAGTCCATACCCTTCTGAATGGCATGATAGAGGAAGACGGCATGCATGGCCTCACGGATGTAGTTGTTGCCTCGGAAAGAGAAGCTCAGGTTGCTCACACCACCACTGATGTGGGCACCAGGCAGATTTTCCTTGATCCAACCTGTAGCTCGGATAAAATCGAGCGCATAGGCATCGTGCTCCTCCATACCTGTGGCCACAGCCAGCACGTTGGGGTCGAAGATGATGTCCAGGGGATTCATGCCCACCTTCTCCGTGAGCAGTTTATAGGCTCGCTGGGCTATCTCGATACGACGTTCGTAGCTGGTGGCCTGACCTTCTTCGTCGAAGCACATCACCACCACAGCAGCACCATAGCGCTTCACGTCGCGAGCGTGTTCCAGGAACTTCTCCTCGCCCTCTTTCAGCGAGATGGAGTTGACGATGCTCTTGCCCTGCACACACTTCAGTCCTGCACGAATCACCTCCCAGTCGGAGGAGTCGATCATCACAGGAACCTTGGCGATATCGGGCTCGGCAGCAATCATATTGAGGAAGTTCACCATCTCGGCTTTGGCGTCGAGCAGGCCATCATCCATGTTAATATCTATCACGAGGGCGCCATCGGTTACTTGCTTGCGAGCAATACCAATGGCCTCGTCGTAACTCTTTTCCTTAATCAGTCGGAGGAACTTTCGCGAGCCAGCCACATTACAGCGCTCACCAACATTGGTGAAAGTGGTGAGAGGTGAAAGGCTACGGGTAGGCGAGCTTTGCTCGGGAATGAGGTGAGAGGTGAGAGAAATGTCTTTCCCACCAACTTCCAATAGCTCGAGACCACTTAGCCACATAGCTTGAGGCTTTGGCGCAGGTACGTGGGGCTTTTTGTTAATAATAAGCGGCTGATAAGCCGCTATAAACGTTTCGTCCGTTCCGCAGCAGCCGCCGATGATGTTCACCAGGCCCTCGTCCACGAGTTCACCCATCTTGGGGGCCATACTCTCAGCCGTCTCGTCGTAGAGACCCATTGAGTTGGGCAATCCGGCATTGGGATAGGCACTGATATAATAAGGTGCACGCTTGGCCAGTTCACGCAGGAAAGGTTTCATCTGCGTGGCACCAAACGAGCAGTTCAGTCCAACGGAAAATATGTTGTAAGTACTGATGCTGGCGAGGAAGGCGTCGAGCGTTTGTCCACTCAGCGTGCGACCAGCCAGATCGCTCACAGTGACTGAGAGCATAATGGGCAGTTCTATACCTCTGCGAGCCATCACCCTGCTCACGGCATCGATGGCCACCTTCGCGTTCAGGGTATCGAAAATGGTCTCTATCAGCAGGGCATCTACCCCACCCTCTATCAAGGCATCGGCCTGTTCCTCGTAAGCTGCCAGGAGTTCATCGTAAGTGAGTTCGCGCTTGGCAGGATCGCTCACATCGGGCGACATCGAGCAGGTCTTGTTCGTAGGTCCCATCGAGCCTGCCACAAAACGGGGTTTTTCTTCGGTAGAGAACTTATCGGCCTCCTTTCGGGCTATTCTGGCGCCCTCGAGGGCTATCTCGTAAGATTCTTCCTCCAAGTGATAATCGGCCTGCGAGATGCGCTGACTGCTGAACGTGTTGGTGGCAATGATATCAGCACCAGCCTCAAGATACTGGCGATGGATATCGGCAATGACATCAGGGCGAGTGAGTGAGAGCACATCGTTATTGCCCTTCATCTGGCCCGTAAAATGCGCAAAACGGTCTCCACGGAAGTCTTCCTCCGTAAGACCGTATGTCTGTATCTTAGTACCCATCGCCCCATCGAGGATGAGTATCCGTTCTTTTATTATCTCGTTTAGTCCTTTCACAATTCTCTAACCACTAACCTCTAACCACTAACCACTATCTATACACTTTGATCGCACGATCCATCTCCCTGCGATCCTCCTTCTCCTTCAGCGTCTGACGCTTGTCGTACTCCTTCTTACCCTTGCAGAGAGCGATATCCATCTTGGCGCGACCTTTGTCGTCGATGAATACCAGCGTGGGCACGATGGTGTAACCCGTCTGCTTGGTGGCACTCTCGAGGGCGCGAATCTCTTTCTTCGTCAACAACAGTTTGCGATCACGCTTCATCTCGTGGTTGTTGTACGATCCGTAGAAGTAAGGACTCACACTCATGCCCTTCACCCACAGCTCACCATTGATCACAGTGCAGTAGGTGTCTACCAGACTGGCCTTACCCAATCGGATACTCTTAATCTCTGTACCCGTGAGCACAATGCCTGCCGTGTAGGTTTCGATGAAGAAGTACTCAAACGAGGCCTTCTTGTTCTTAATCTGTATCGGGCTCTTTTTCCTGAGCTGTTCCTCTGTCTTGTTCATACCATTTGGTGGTCTCTAACCTCTAACCTCTAGTTATATAATCTTCGCGAAGCGCTCCAGATGATCGTCTATATAATGTGCGATGTCATCGGTCCACTCCTCCTCGTTCTCGACAAAGAGGTCGTCGAGATCGTCGAACTCCGGATACTTCTCGAAGAGCGCCATAAACTCCTCGTCAGAGCAATCCTTCTCTATCTCGTCGCGATACTTCAGCCAGAGCGTGTGGGCATCGTAAATCATCTTTGACGGACCACGCATCTCCCACTGGCGCAGGGCTTTGGCAAACGGATTCTTGAAGATGAAGGGTCCGTAGCCGTTGTGTATCAGTTGTACGAATCCACCATCCATCAGCTCCTCGTGCAGAATCTCCCACGAGAGCAGTGTGATCTGGTCGCTGTTCAACTCGCCCATGTTCTCAGCCGTCAGTTCGCCACCGATGGCATCGTGAATGGCTTGGGTAAACACACCGATAAAGGCATCCATACCTTCCATGGCTGCCTGCTGCAAATCCGCATCCTTTACAATCACCTCTTTCATTTCTCTAACCTCTAACTTGATGTTTCACATCGAGCTCGCTCACGTTCGACATAGCTCAAGCAAGCTTGGCTCTGTTCTCACTTAATCGCGACCTTCTAACCCCTAAAGTTCGTACACTCCTGTTGGCATGGTACGACGTAGCACCTCCAGCTCCATATCCTTTCCAGGAATGATGCCATAGCTGCGGAGCACTGTCTCCACCGTTTTACGGGCCAACTCAGGATGGTTGTTCTCCTCGCTGAGATGACAGAGCCACACGTGCTTCAAGCGCTCCGTCATATTCTCGGCCAGCGCCTTGCCACACGAGTCGTTCGACAGGTGTCCGCTGTCACTGAGAATACGCTTCTTCAGATACTCCGGATAGGGTCCGTTCTGCAACATCTCCACGTCGTGGTTGGCCTCAATCACTAAGTAGTCGGCATGCGAGATAGCCTCCTTGATGACGTCGGTAATACTACCCACATCGGTGATAATGACGAAGGTCATACCCTCCACCTGTATCTCGTAGCCCACATTCTCGCTCGCATCGTGGGGCACAGCAAAGGGTCGCACTGTGAAGTCGCCCAACTGCAGTGTCTCGCCCACCGTCAGCACCTTCCTCATCTCGCTGCTCACCTTACGGGTGATGCAGTAGTTATGATCAATGCCGTCGTGCACCTTGCCGGTAGCATAGACAGGCACTGAGTAGTCATAGCTAAACGAACCTACCGACTTGATGTGGTCGGCATGATCGTGGGTGATAAGCACACGCTTCACTGTGCTAAGGCTAATGCCATAGTCCCTGCAGTGTTTTTTCAGGGTGCGTATGCCTACGCCGATATCTATGAGTAGTGCGTCTGTGGCGGTACCGAGGTAATAGCAGTTTCCACTGCTTCCGCTTCCAAACGATATAAATTTCAGCATGTAATTTTGTAATTTTGATGCAAAGGTACATAAAAATTTAAAGGTAAAAAAGTAAAAAAGTAAAAAAGTAAAGCTTTTCTGCTTATTTAACCCTTTTTACCCTTTTACCTTCTTACCTTTTTACCTTTTAGAATGGAAGTCCTACTGCAAAGTGGAAGGCGAGGTCGCGACTCAATCGGGGGTGAATCAGCGGATAATGGGCCTCATCTTCCGTCTCGTAGGCAGGGTTGATGGCCTTCATACCCAGATCGAAACGCAGGATGAAGTAGTCGAAGTTCAGGCGAAGGCCCATGCCATAGCTCACGGCCATATCGTCGAGCAGTCCACTAAACGTGAATCTGCCGCCAGCCTGTTCCTCGTAATTGCGCAGGGTCCAGATGTTTCCGGCATCGATGAAGAGCGCACCATTAAACTTCCAGAACAGATGCGGACGATACTCCAGATTCAGGTCCAGCTTCATGTCGCCCGTCTGGGTGATGAAGTTAATCTTGCCGTCTTGGTCCTTATAGCGGCCAGGGCCCAGACTTCTCACGCTCCAGCCTCTCACGCTGTTGGCACCACCCGAGAAGTAGCGCTTCTCGAAAGGCAGCACCTGACTATTGCCATAGGGATAGGCGATGCCGAAGCCCAGGTGCACCACCAGCTGATCGTTCTTTCCGCCAGCTATCTGCTTCACGATGTCGAAGTCGGCCTTTACATACTGGGCATAGGCTATATCGAACACCTTATACTGTCCGAGCGCATTGCTATAGCCACCACCAAGTGTGCGAGCATAGAAGTCCAACAGGTTTCCAGCCGTCTCCAGATGCGTTCTCAGTGCCAGTTTGCCATTGTTGTAGTTATAGCCCAGACCCATGCGCATGATGAAGAGGTTCTCGTAGTTATAACGCAGAATGGCGTTCGAGCCTGTGGTATTGTCGAGATACTCGCGTTTGAACGTCTCACTCACCCAGGGCATGAACACATAGTTCAGGTCCACCAGGTCGAAGGTGTAGTTATCATGGCGGTTCTCGGGCCTCCACTTATAGTGCCATCCGGCAGAGAGCACTCGGCGATGGAACTCCGGACGATCCTGCGAGTCGTACAGCAGCGACACCTCACTGGTGGCAGTAATCCTGCGCCTGATGTCGCTACTCAGGAAGGGGAAAATGAATCGTGGGAACGACAATCGGCTCTCCACGCTGTATTCGAAGTAGTCCTGATTCTTATAACCCTCCAGTCCCCTGATGGCCTCGTAGGCGCCACGCAACTGAATGCTGAACGTTTCCGAACCCCTGAACAGATTGCGGTTCTGATAAGTCAGCGCAGCAGCAGCTCCGAAGTCGCCAGCCGTATTCGTTCCCTCAGGCTGGAAACTGATGGTCGAGGGTTTGTTCGTCTGAATCTGTATGTGGGCATCGAGCAGCGTGGTGTCGGGCACCTGATTGAAACTGATGTTGGTATACCTCACGGCACTCAGTCGGCCGAATCTATTATACGTGTTCTGCAGATCGCTGGCCGAGTAGAGTTCGCCTGCCCTCAGGAAGGTATTCTCTTCGAGCACATGCTGGCGCAGATGAATCACGGAGTCGTCGGCAGCACCACTGCCGTAGGTAATGTTTCGTATATAGTACTGGCTGTGTAGCGTGTCGCCATTCTCCTTCGTCTGGAAGGGGTGCAGCATCTGCGTCAGTGCCACAGTGTGCTTCTGAGCATCCTTCCAGGCGCGATAGGTTACGTATTCCTTATGGAAACGGAAGTAGCCACGATCCTGCAGATACGAAGAAATCTGCGAGCGCTCCGAGGCCATCGTCTCGGCATTAAACTGCATGCCCTCCTTCAATAGCGACTGTCTGCCGGCCAGCAATCCAGCAATCACAGAGTCCTGAATCTGCGTGGAGTAAGGCGTCACGAAGTAAGGCTGCCCTGGATGGAGCACGTAGATGGCATCCATCTTCTTTTTCTTCTTATAGTCCACATACAGCTCCACCTCCGCATCCAGATAGCCCTTGTTCTGCAGGGCCATCTGTAGGTCCTCACACGTCTGACGGGCCAGCAGCGTGTCGTGCACCACAGGCGCCTCGCCCATCTGCCTCAGCGTGCGATTGATCCACGAGCTGTCCTTGCCAGCCATCGCGTACACACCCAGAGGAATCTTCACGGTCGAGAACCAACGGGCATTTCCCTTCTGGCGCACGTAGCTCTTCAGTTGCGAAGTGCTGATGTCCTTGTATTTTCCATCGGCCACCACCTTCACCTTGTCGAGCATCAGCTCGTCGTCGCCCAGATCGCGAGTAGCCGAACAGCCTGTAAATAGGGAGATTGCCGAGGTTATGAAAAGATAGAAGAAGATATACGACAACACCCCTTTTGCCCTCTGTCTGTGGCAAAGCCATTGTCTTTTTTCTCCCCTTATCTTCATATAAATCTTTTTATAATCCTCAAAAAATCTTATTTGATTTGCAAAATTACGAAATAATTCGTAAATTTGCACGGAATTAACGTCTTTTTTGAAAATGATCAGCAAAAACCAGATAAAATTCATACGCCAATTGGAGCAGAAGAAGTTCCGCCATCGCGAGGGACTCTTCGTAGCCGAGGGCACCAAAGTGGTGGGCGACCTCCTCAAAGCCGGCTATATCCCCCACTCCCTCTATGCTACATCGGAGTGGATAGCCAGTCACTCGGTGGCGGAAGCCACCGAGGTGACTGACGACGAACTGACTCGCCTCAGCTTCCAGCAGCATCCCCAGCAAGTCCTCGCCCTCTTCCCTATCCCCGAGCCTGCTGATCTCTCACCTCTCACCTCTCATCTCTCACTTCTCTTGGATGGCGTCCAAGACCCCGGCAACCTCGGCACCATTATCCGCATAGCCGACTGGTTTGGCATTTCCAATATCATTTGCTCCGAAGATACCGTCGACGCTTACAATCCCAAGGTGGTTCAGGCCACGATGGGCAGCATCGCGCGCGTAAACATTATATATACTAATCTCCTCGAGCTGCTCGATGGCCTGCCTGCGGATTTCCCCGTTTATGGCACCCTGCTCGATGGCGAGAACATCTACACCCAAGAACTCACGCCTCATGGACTCATCATCATGGGCAATGAGGGCAATGGCATCTCCGATGCTGTGCGCCAGCGAGTGAATCGCCGTCTGCTCATCCCTGATTTCCACAACGGCGACACAGCCGACAGTCTGAACGTAGCCATCGCTACAGCCATCACCTGTTCTGAGTTCCGCCGACGTCAATAACGCATATATTAATCAATTAAAACTATTGCATATGAGAAAACTTTTACTTGCATTATTCGCATCTTGCGCCCTCTCAGTCAGTGCGCAGGGATTCATCGATCCGCTGGCTAAGATAGCCAAGCATCAGCATGAACGCAAAATGGCTCTGGCCCGTACACGTGGCGAGGTAGTCAACGAAAATGCTCGCATGAAACTGTTCGTAACCTGCCAGAACGACGCTAACACTAGCGAGGTGGCCGAAGGCCTGAAGGCTGCCGGTGCTCTGGTGAGAGTGAAGAAGGGCCAGTTCATGGCTATCGAAGTGCCCTACTCCAAGCTCGAATCACTTGCCAATGTAGAGGGTGTTGCCATCGTCAGCATGCCCCCGAAGATTTCTAAGAAAACCGACACCACCCGTAAGGTGACTCAGGCCGACGAGGTCATCGACGGCTCTGGCGCCAAACTGCCTCAGGCCTATACAGGTAAGGGCGTCATGGTAGGTGTCATCGACGCTGGCTTCGATGTGACCCACCCCATGTTTAAGGACAAGGACGGCAACCTGCGCATCAAGGGCTTCTATCAGGTAGGCGACAGCAAGTTTGGTGGCGAGAAGATCACCATCACCTTCGACAGTGGCGAAACCATGGAACTCTCCGGTTCGGCCTATACAAAGGCAGAGGATATCCTCGACACGCTGAAGGTGAAGGATGTCGACGGCTCTCATGGCGTCCATTGCGCCAGCATCGCCGCCGGTAGCCACATCAGCGATGTCAAGGGCCTCAGCGATGCGCCTCTCGGTGGTATCGCTCCCGAAGCCGATCTCCTGCTCTGCAACATTTATCACTCCGATAGCGAGTACGAAGGTTGGGATTTCGTAGAAGCCCTCTACTTCCTGGAATGGGAGGCTTATCTGGCCGGCAAGCCCCTCGTGGTAAGCCTCAGTATGAACTCACACATGGGATGGCACGATGGCTGGAGCCCCACAGCCAACTATCTGGGATCATTCTGCAAGGATGACGGAGTGGCACTCTCGCTCTGCACCAGTAACGAGGGTGGTTTCAAGACCTATCTCCATGAGAAGGCCGCTGCCAAGGACACCCTGCGCCTCATACCCTACACAGGCTACACCGACAACTACTGTTGGGGCGGACTGAAGACCGATAAGAACGTGAAGATGGAGGTGGGTATCATCAACCTCGACGACAAGAAGGAGTACTATCGCGTCCCCATCACCTTCAATAGCGATGGCAGCACCAAATTCGGCAATGGCCTCTACTTCGACTTTGACGACGACACTCAGAAATTCGAAAACGAGGAAGAGACTGCTGCCAAGGCTGAATTCAAGAATTATATCATGAGCGGCGCTGTGCAGATATTCTGCTATCAGAACGAGGCTATGAAAAACAAGAAAGAAAACTTCGTCTTCTCGAATGTGTTTGTATCTTTGAGAGGCACCGAATGGGCTCAAAAGGGCAACTGGGGCTTCAACCTCTACCTCATTCCTGAGGAGAGCACTGATCTCCATGTCTGGGCCGACCAGGGATTCAACGTCTCAGCCGTACGCTCCGATGGCACATGGGTTGATGGCGACGGCAGCGTATCCGTGGGCGACTTCAACTGCTCGGGCGAGCCCGTCAGCATCGGTGCATGGTGCGCCAACGATAAGGTTAAGAAGGAAGGCCAATCCGCTTCTTCTTCCTCTATGAAGAAAGGCCGCATCGCCTCTTTCAGCAGCTACGGCACCGACCTCGCTGGTCATAAGCACCCCGATGGCTGCACCCCCGGCTGCAACATCATCGCAGCCCTCAACAGCTTCGATCCCTCTCTCGAGACCATGTCCATCTACGAGCGCAAGGGTTATAAGGATCAGTTCGTAGGCCAGAAGGATAAGCGCGATTACTTCTTTGGCACCATGAGTGGCACTTCGATGTCCACACCAGCTGCAGCAGGCATCATGGCCCTCTGGGCTCAGGCCGCTCTCGACAAGGGCAAGGTGCTCACCAGTCGCGACATCAAGGACATCGTGGCCCACGCCTGCGATACCGACAGCTATACCGAGGCTGCTCCTGAGCGTTTCGGCGCTGGTAAGATCAATGCCTATAAGGGTCTGCTCTACGTGCTCGATGCGGAGACCAACATCCCCACACTGAGCAAGAATCAGCCTGAGAACGTCACCTTCCGCGTGGTAGGCGATGTGGTTTACGCCGATGGTGCTGAGAATGGCACCCCCGTCACTGTCTACAATCTGCAGGGCGTAACGGTTCGCGAGACTACCGTTCAGGGCGGTTCGTTCAGCACAGCCGGATTGCAGAAGGGCGTTTACGCCATCCAGCTCGGCAAGCTCGGCTCAACCCTCATCCGCAAATAAGCCATCCGTTCAGAGATGAAGCAGATACTATTAGCCGTGTGCATGATGCTCGCCATGAGCGCCAAGGCACAGACCTCGTGGAGTTACGGCAGCCATCAGTTTACGATGAAGGGCAATTTCACTGCCCAGTCGTATAGCCAGAAGGCTACAGGCGTGGTAACGTTTACCAATGTGCCCCAGAACTATGAGGAGTTCGAGGCACTCTATACCCAGTTCCTGGGCAAGACGCCTCACGGCACAGCCGCCATGATGCCCATGGCGATGGAGATTTACGGTCGCGATCGCGATGAGGGCAAGCGCTGCATCGAGCTGATATGCTATCCCTCTAATGTCAACAGCGTCGTGTCGCAGTTGAACCAGAAGTTTGGCACCTCCAAGTATGCACCCGCCAACGATGGTTACCATCAGCGCTATCTCCCTGCCGCCGTACTCAAGGGCGCCACCCCCGAGAATGGCTATACGCCCCAGACGCCTTACACCGTTGAGATGAAGGCCAGCGTCAACAAGCATCAGGAGCTCACGTTCATGGGTCAGGGCACAGTGCTCTACATCTATATCATGGGCAAGGGCTGGGACACCAACCAGCGCAGCGTGGAGATCATCAAGCAGCCCGACTCCGACCTGCATCAGGTTTTCAACTGCCCCTCGCTCTACACCCAATGCAAACCCATCCGCGGCACCTGGCCCGGATTGAAATAATCCCAAGGATTCCACTCAGAGCCCCAGCCCCCGCTGGGGCTTTTTCTTTCTTTATACTTTCACTCCGCCTTTCGACAAGTAAGGGAAAAGTGCTGCAGTTGCTGCAGTGCTGCAGTTAAAAATTGAATTGCGAAATGTCTGAATTACATTATATATTTATATATATATTTATATATATATAAATATATAGGTATTTTAGGGCGTGTGAAAACCCTTTTGAGAACTGCAGCACTGCAGCACCGCAGCACATTGGGTAATATATTATTACAGAATAGGTATCTTAAAAAGAGTTTCAAACAGAGAGGCGCAGCAAAGCTGGAGTTTGATCGGAGGAAAGTGGGGGTTTCCTCGGACAAAAGTCTTACTTTGCTCGGAGGAAGGTCAGAAGACGCAAAAAGCCCCTAAAAAAAGGGGTTCTTAAGGCTACTCCATACTCTGATGAATATTATTTACATCACACACGAGATACAAACAATAATTATACGAGGGGTTATTCGCTGTAGGCTTTTTCGCCGATGGTTTCCTGGGAGCCGATGGTCATCTGGCGGAGGTCGTAATAGGAGCCGTTGTAGATGTTGAAGTCGACATTGCCCTTGATGCCGGGCAGACGGCCTACATCGGTGTGCTGCCAGAACTTCCAGGGGCCTTGGTATTCGAGCGAATCGACATAGTAATGGGCTATCCAGTAGGGATACTTATCGAAGATGGTATCGTTGAGATAGCGGGTCTTAAATTTAAAATAGGTATAGATAATGGGCTTGACACGATAGTAATGCTCCACGATGTCGAGCCACTCGATGACGGACGAACGGAACTGCTCGTCGGTCTGGTTCTTGGGCTTATGCTCTACATCGAGCACAGGGGGCAGGTCGCCATTCTCGAGTTTCACGGTATTGATGAAGTGCCAGGCTTGCTGCTCGGCTGGGCTGTGGACGCTATAGAAATGGTAAGCACCACGGGTGAAGCCGTTCTCACGGGCCTGATAGAAATTGTCGCGGAAGTTCTCGTCGGTCTGGGTGGCTCCCTCGGTGGCCTTGATCATGACGAAACGGATGGGGCAATCGTTGATGGAGCCATTGTCCTTGAGTTCGTCCCAGTCGATGCGGCCTTGATGGTGGGAGATGTCGATGCCGTGGATCTCGTAGCCTTCGGGATAGCTCACGTCGCCATAGAGGGCGCGCCAGCGGAAGCCGAAGGGGCCAACGAAGAAATAATAGAAGAACCAGACGTAGCCGGCAACGATGGCTGCGCCACCGATCCACCAGCCCCAGCGGGGCAGACGTCGCAACATACGCACAATGACATTGGCCTTACGACGGCCTCGGGGGCCATGGTAAGTATGGGTAGTACCAACTCCCTTCCTGCGAACTACGCGACGTTTTGCCATAAATAAAAAAAATAGGCACGGATTACACGGATTAACACGGATTTAATAATTATTCCGTGTCTCTCGTAAGAGAGCCGTGTTAATCCGTGCCTAGAAATTATTTAGCCTGCTCGAGAGCGAGGGTGCGTGTGGGCTGGTCGCAAACCTCGGTGGGTCCCCAATACTGGATTGGGCCGGGATATACGTAGGCTGTCTCGCGGGCCCAGCGGTCGCGGTTAGCGGCAAACTCCTTGAAGGGCGCACCGTCGAGCTCTACAAGAGCCTTGCGGATAACGGGCTTCATCTCGCCTGCACGACGCTCCATGTTCATCATCATGGTGATGGGCACACCACCGGCGATCCACTGCTCGGCAGGAGCGGTGGTGTTCTTAACGATGGCCATGTAACCGGTCTTGCCGTTGGCAATGAGCTGAGCGGCTGAGGTACCGAGTGCATAGCAGTAGTCGGCATCGAAGTTAGAAGGAGCAGCGCAACGACCCTCGTAACCGAAGAAGTGGTGCTGAGTGCCGAACTTGCCTGTGTACTTGCCTTCCTTCTTCATCTTCTCGAGCTTCTGGGCTACCATGGTAGAGAGCAGCTTCTCGGTCTCGATGAGTGATACCTGTACGTTGCCGTGAGGATCGCGATCGAGGGCGAGCTGACGGGCTACACCAGTGGGCAGGCTGTTGAACACAGCGAGGTTCTCCTCGGTGAGGTGGCTCTTAGCGAAGTCGATGGTCTCTGAACGGCCCATATCCTTAACCTCAGGCAGAGCGAGCACGTCGTTGAGCTGAGCGATGAGCTTCTTGATGGCGGGGATGAACTCGATGACACCCTCAGGGATGATGACAGTACCGAAGTTGTTACCGTCAGCAGCGCGCTGGGCAACAGCGTTGGCAATGTACTCCACAATGTCGTCGAGGCTCATGCCCTTCTGCTCGATCTCCTCAGAGATGAGGCAGATGTTGGGCTGTGTCTGCAGGGCGCACTCGAGGGCGATGTGAGAAGCTGAGCGACCCATCACCTTGATGAAGTGCCAGTACTTACGGGCTGAGTTACAGTCGCGCTCAATGTTACCAATGAGCTCTGAGTAGGTCTTACAAGCGGTATCGAAACCGAAAGAGGTCTCAATCTGAGAGTTCTTCAGGTCGCCGTCGATGGTCTTAGGACAACCGATAACCTGTACGCCGTAGTTCTTAGCGGCATAGTACTCAGCGAGTACGCAGGCGTTGGTGTTAGAGTCGTCGCCACCGATGATGACGATAGCCTTGATATCGAGCTCGCGGATGATCTCGAGACCCTTCTCGAACTGATCGACCTTCTCGAGCTTGGTACGACCTGAACCGATCATATCGAAACCACCAGTGTTACGATACTCGTCGATGATATCCTTGGTGAGCTCCATGTAGTTATGGTCAACCAGACCGCCAGGACCCAGGATGAAACCGAACAGACGGTTCTCGGGGTTGAGCTTCTTGATCTGATCGAAAAGACCGGTAATCACGTTGTGACCGCCAGGAGCCTGACCACCAGAAAGGATGATACCTACGTTCATCTTCTTGTTGTTAGCCTCGGTAGCGGGCTCGAACTCTACGATAGGCATACCGTAGGTGTTAGGGAACAGCTTCTTGATCTCTTCCTGATCACCAACACTCTGGGTAGCAGCACCCTCCTTGATCTTCACAGCACCCTGAAGAGCCTTAGGCAGCTTGGGCTGGTAAGCGGCTCTTGCCATCTGCAATGCACTTTTTTCCATAATCTTTATTGTTACTTTGAAATTTGATAATTACGTTTCTGAGCCGCAAAATTAGTGAATTTTTGTAATAAATACGAAAGAAATAGGGGGTAAAATCCACATTTTAATATTTTTTGGGACAGAAAGACTTGTTATCTCAGATTTTTTTTCTATCTTTGCTTACTGAATATAACAAAATGGACCAAAAAGGAGGATTTTTTTATGGCAAACAAAAGAACACTGAAGAAAGGAATCAACGTGATTTGCGAGACGCTATTTGCTGAAATCATGGCTGTATCGCTCTACGGTACCGAGGAAAACAAGAGGAACGCAGAAGACCAGACGGCTGCGATGGTGAAGATGCAGATGCACTACCTGAGCAGAGTGTCGCACCCAGAGCCGGGCATGACGCCGAAGGCTTACTATAAGGACCTGAGGGAGAAGTTCGGCAAGCAGGTGACGGAGATCCTGGATCAGATCAATTCTTAAAAATTTATGTGGAAACAATTATGTAACTGGCTGCTATATAAGCGCATGGGGTGGACTGCTGACGTAACGGAAGACCACCCCGACAAATTTATTATATGCCTGGCTCCGCATACGAGCAACTGGGACTTCATACTGGGACTGCTGTACAGCCGATCCATTGGTATGAAGATTAACTTCCTGATGAAAAAAGAGTGGTTCTTCTGGCCGCTGGGACCCATATTCAAGAGTCTGGGAGGCATACCCGTGTATCGGCAGAAGAAGACCAGCATGACCGATGCGATGGCCGAGACTGCGAAGAAGGCTGACCAATTCCGCCTGTGCATCACCCCCGAGGGTACCCGCTCGAAGACGGCCGAATGGAAGAAAGGATTCTACTTTATCGCCCTGAAGGCAGGACTGCCTATCCTGCTCTACGGCGTGGACTACGAGAAGAAGCTCATCAGCTGTAAGAAAACCGTGATACCCATAGGCGATGTGGAGACAGACATGCGCGACATTAAACTATATTTCAAGGACTTCAAAGGCAAGAAGCCCGAAAACTTTACGATCGGAGAAGTATAACCATGAGAAAAACACAGACCATACTCCTGACACTACTCTTGCTGCTAGCAGTAGGCACGGCCGAGGGTGCCAGGAAAAAGGTAATCAAGCCAATAGACCCACAAAAAGAACTAAAGGACAAGTTGAACCGTTACTTTAACGGATACACCGTGAGCACCCAGAAACTGCGCAATCGCAGCAAACTGACGGTGCTCAACATCAATGACTCGCTACGCACCATAGAGGTGAGCGCCGACACGCACTTTGGCGAACAGGTGTTTACCCCTGAGACCGTGGGCAGCATATACGACGACGTGAGGGCCCTGATGCCCGACAGCATACAGACCTACCAGCTGACGATTAAGACGGGCGGATGGTCGCTGGAGCAACTGGTGCCCAACAGACTGAAACTGGTGGAGGACAAGACCCGTTCGTGGGGCGACATCAACTACAAGGGAAAACCCTGGGTGAACAATGCCTCGAGGCCCTTCGAGATTACCCACGGACTCTGGAACCGACACCTCTGCGTATGGGCCAGTCACGGACGTTACTTCCACATCAAGGACAGCGTGTGGAAATGGCAGCGCCCTCCCCTATTCGGCACGCGCGAGGACCTGTTTACGCAGACCATCGTGACACCTTACCTGATACCCATGCTGGAAAGGGCTGGCGCAGTGGTGTTCTCGCCACGTGAGCGCGACTGGCAAAGGAACGAGGTGATCGTAGACAACGACACGCCTGAGAGCGGCTATCGGGAATCGTACGTGAACCATCGCTGGAACCACTGCGACTCAACGGGTTTCGGATTCCACCCTGGGGTGTATGTAGACATGGAGAACCCCTTTGAACAGGGCACGTCGCGACAGACGGAGACCACCGACAATCAGAATCATCAGAGCACCGTGATATGGAGACCGGCCATACCCGAGGCTGGGCGCTACGCCGTTTACGTGAGTTACCAGACGCTGGAGAAGAGCATTGACGATGCCCACTACACCGTTTGGCATCAGGGTGTGCCCACGGAGTTCCGAGTGAACCAGCAGATGGGCGGGAGGACATGGGTGTATCTGGGCTCGTTTGACTTCGATGCCGGACAGAGCGACAGAAACTGCGTGACGCTCTCGAACCTGAGCAAGCACCATCACGGCGTGGTGACAGCGGATGCCGTAAGGTTCGGAGGCGGCATGGGTAACATCCGCAGAGGCTACTCTACCAGCGGACTGCCCCGATGTCTGGAGGGTTCGCGCTACTATGCACAGTGGGCTGGTATGCCTTACGAGGTGTATAGCACCAAGAACGGCGAGGACGATTATGGCGATGATATCAATGCGCGAAGCTATATGGCCAACCTGCTGGCTGGCGGATCGGTATACATACCCGACACCATCGGAAGGGGTGTGCCCCTGGAGCTGTCGCTGGCCATTCACAGCGATGCCGGCTATACGCGCGACGGGCGTACGCATACGGGTACATTATCAATATGTACCACATATTTGAACGACAGCATCTTCCGTACTGGAAGGTCGCGACTCTCATCGCGCGACTTTGCCGACGAGCTGCTGACATCGGTATCGGGCGATATGGCAAGGAAATACGGCAGTTGGCCCACACGCGAGCTCTACGACAGAAACTACTCGGAGAGCCGTTGCCCGGGTGTGCCCAGTGCCATTCTGGAAACGATGTCGCACCAGAACTTCTGGGACATGCGCTACGGACAGGATCCGAACTTCCGCTTCGACTTTGCTCGCAGCGTGTACAAGGCTATACTGAGATACGTGAGCCGTATGCACCACACGAAATACGTGGTATCGCCACTGACGCCTAACCGACTGAGAGTGGAACTCACAGGCAAGGGTGGCGCCAAGGTAAGCTGGAACCCCGTGAAGGATAACGACGAGCCTACGGCAGAGCCCACAGGCTACATCGTATATACGGCCATCGGCAAGAACGGATTCGACAACGGCATCTACGTGAAGGGCAAGAACACCAGTGTGGTGATAGACATAGAGCCCGAGCAGTTGTACTCATTCTACGTGACTGCCGTGAACGAGGGTGGCGAGAGCTTCCCATCGGAGGTGGTATCATGTTACGACGTGCCTGAGGCGCAGAAGCGGGTACTCATCGTGAACGGATTCCACAGACTGGCCTCGCCTGCGGTAAGAAACAATGCTGCCGAGCAGGGTTTCGACATGGAGATGGATCCGGGTGTGACCTACGGCGGAACGGCTGGATGGCTGGGCTATCAGGTGAGCTTTGACAAGACGAAGATGGGTAGCGAACGTCGCGACGGACTGGGCTATACCAACGACTCGCTGATGGGACAGTTTATCGCCGGCAACGACTTCAACTACATTCGCACCCATGCAGAGGCCATCGCCTCGGCACAGCGTTACAGCATAGCCAGTTGCTCGAGTGAGGCGCTGGAGACCAACGACATACGTCCGACGGAATACCAGATGATGGACCTGATTCTGGGATTGGAGAAGAACGACGGATGGTCGCTGCGTGAGTATCAAGCCTTCACCCCCATGATACGTCAGCATCTGCAACTGTTCACCAAGCGTGGAGGTGCCTTGCTGGTAAGCGGATCGTACATCGGAAGCGACATGGCGATGCCGGCTGAGCGCAGATATCTGGAGGATGTGCTGAAACTGACTTACGAGGGTGTGAACAGCGACAGCCTGCAGCGTGACACCATACAGGGACTCGGCACCACGTTTGAGTTCTACCGACAGCTGAACGAAACCCACTATGCGGCAACGCATCCTGAGATATTACAACCAGTGGCTCCTGCCTTCCCCGCTATGGCGTATAAAGACGGATACAGCGCCTGTGTGGCCTACGACGGCAAGGACTATAAGGCCATGACGATGGGATTCCCCTTCGAGTGTATCAAGGAAGAGCAGAAAAGGCTCTCACTGATGCGTGGCATCCTAAGCTTTTTATTACGAACTAAATAAAACAAACCATTATGAAAATCCAGAGTAATTCATCGGGTACAAGAAGTATCGAAGTAAGTGAACAGCACTTGCAGACCATTGAGAAGTATCAACTGTTTCGTGACCTCATTGACAGCAACGGCTACGTAGATGAGCAGGTACTTGACAAACTGAAACTGAACATCCGTTCGCTGCTGTCGGGCGATGCGGGTAAGGACAAAAATCTGTTAGACCTCTGTCTCGACGTGATTTATCACGCCAACATGAAGGCTTTCGGACTGCAGCAACTGGTGTTGCTCTACATCAACTGGAAAAACCAGGGGAATGACAACCTGGGAATGACCAGAAGATCAATACAGGGTACACCATTTAATTAGAGGTGAGAGAATATAGGCTGACGGACTTTCTGCCAACGACGAAGAAGGAGTTGGAGCTGAGGGGATGGGATTACGTAGATGTAATCCTATTCTCAGGCGACGCGTATGTAGACCATCCTTCGTTTGGTGCAGCCGTCATCGGACGAACACTCGAGGCAGCTGGCTTCCGTGTGGCCATTGTTCCGCAGCCTGACTGGCATGGCGACTATCGCGACTTTAAGAAGCTGGGACGTCCACGCCTCTTCTTCGGCATCGCCCCTGGGTGCATGGACTCGATGGTGAACAAGTATACGGCTGCCCGACGTCTGCGTTCGGAGGATGCCTATAGTCCTGACGGGCGACACGACATGCGTCCGGAATATCCCACCATTGTTTACGCCAAGATTCTGAAGGAGCTGTATCCCGATGTGCCTGTGGTGCTGGGGGGTATCGAGGCGTCGCTACGAAGAGTGACCCACTACGACTACTGGAGCGATGAGTTGAAGAAGTGTCTACTCTGCTACTCGCCAGCCGATATGATTACCTACGGCATGGGCGAAAAGGTGACCATCGAACTGGCCAGAAGACTGGATGCTGGCGAAAACATTCGCGACATACGCGACTTGCCTCAGACAGTGTTTCTGGCTCAGAAAGAGGATATCCCCGGAGGCATCACCGACAACGACATTGTGCTCCACTCGCACGAGGAATGTCTGCGTAACAAGCGTGCTGAAGCTGAGAACTTCCGTCAGGTGGAGGAGCAGTCGAACATGATGCATGCACAGAGGTTAATTCAGGGTGTCGACGGACGTTACGTGGTATTGAATCCTCCCTACCCTCCTATGACAACGGAGGAGCTGGATGCCTCGTTCGATCTGCCTTACACCCGATTGCCACATCCGAAATACAAGGGCAAGCGCATACCTGCCTACGATATGATTAAGTTCTCTGTGAACATCCATCGCGGATGTTTCGGAGGCTGTGCTTTCTGCACCATCTCGGCCCATCAGGGAAAGTTCATTTCCTGCCGCTCGAAGGAGAGTATTCTGAGGGAGGTGAAGCAGGTGATCGAGATGCCTGATTTCAAGGGCTATCTCTCGGACTTGGGTGGTCCATCGGCTAATATGTACGGCATGAGCGGAAAGAACAAGAACGCCTGCGAGAAGTGTCGCCGACCCAGCTGTATCCATCCGCAGATTTGTCCCAATCTGAATACGGACCACTCTAAACTGCTGGACGTTTATCACGCTGTTGACGCCTTGCCTGGCATCAAACGCAGTTTCATAGGTAGTGGTGTGCGCTACGATCTGTTGCTGCATCGCAGTAAGGACGAGGCATCGAATCGTGCTGCCCAGGAATATACGCGCGAACTCATCACTCGCCACGTGTCAGGACGACTGAAGGTGGCCCCAGAGCATACCAGCGACAGGGTGCTCTATCTGATGCGCAAGCCCTCATTCCAGCAGTTCTACGAGTTTAAGCGCATCTTCGATCGCATTAATCGCGAGGAGAATCTGAAGGAGCAGATCATCCCCTACTTCATCTCATCGCACCCCGGATGTCATGAGGAAGATATGGCAGAACTGGCTGTCATTACCAAACAGCTGGATTTTCATTTGGAACAGGTGCAGGACTTCACGCCTACACCCATGACTAACGCCACGGAGACGTGGTATACGGGCTATGATCCGTACACACTCGAACCGGTATTCAGCGCTAAGACCCCTCGCGAAAAGCTGGCTCAGCGACAGTTCTTCTTCTGGTACAAACCCGAGGAGCGAAGGAACATTGAGCAGAGTCTGCGTCGCATTGGGCGCCCTGACCTGATACAGAAGCTCTACAACGGCATGCCAACAGCTATGGGTGGCCATAAACCGCAGCCCGCATACGGGCCGAAACCTAAATCATTTAATCCCAATTTTAAGAATGAAAATAATAGAGCAAAGCGTCATTCCGAAGAGCCCCGCGAGGAAAAGCGAGGACGGAATCGTCGTTACAAATGATTTTATTGCCGTGATCGATGGTTCCACATCGAAGACACCCCGTCGCCATCACCCTCTGATGAGCAATGGGCGATATGCCATGCGTCTGATATCGAAATACATACGAAAGATGCCGGCTAACACGTCGTGTCATCAGTTTTGCGTGGGTGCCACCAAACTCATCAACAGCCATTATCGTTTCCGTTTCCCTGAGCAGCGCATGAAAGAGCATCCTGAGGAGCGACTCTGTGCCTCGGCGATCATCTATAGTCGGATGCGTCGTGAGATATGGATGGTGGGCGATTGTCATTGTCTGCTAAATGGCAGATATCACGATAATCCCAAGCCTTACGAGATTCCGCTGGCTAAGATGCGTGCCTTGAAGGTGTACGAACTGATGGCTGAGGGTATGTCGAAGGAGGACCTGCTTCAGGAGAAGGATCCTGCTCGCGATGTGATGATTCCCTCGATGCTGGAACTGATGCAGAACCAGAATGTGACTTACGCCGTGATTGACGGATTCCCCATTCCTGAGACGAAGGTGCCCATCATTCTGCTCGACTTCCAGCCTTGGGAGATTGTGTTGGCCAGCGACGGCTATCCTTGGTTGGCTCCTACCCTTGAGGAGACGGAAGCCTTGCTTGATAAACAGCGTCAGAATGATCCGTTGAACGTTGGTGAATTCAAGGCTACAAAGGCCTTCGTGAAGGGAAATAACTCCTTCGATGATCGGTCGTATATAAGATTTACGGTCTGAAAAATGCATTAGAGGCTCGAAAATTTGGAAGTTTCCGAAAAATTTTCTACCTTTGCAGCCGATTTCGGAAGAAATCGCCTGCGAAGATGGGCGGCACCTCGGCAAAAAGCCAGCTTTCTGCACTCGGTTTGCACCATCATTGCAGCCTTATAAGGTCGGTCTGGTAGCTCAGCTGGATAGAGCAACTGCCTTCTAAGCAGTAGGTCTTGGGTTCGAGTCCCAACCAGATCACCAAAGAAGAATCCCCACCAATTTTGGCGGGGATTTCTTTTTTCTATCAATTGAGCGTTTACTTAAACACCACTTTACTACGACAACACTCCACGTCGCCATCCTTGCAGATGCGGATGCAGAACTCATTCTCGCCCGTCTGCTCACGATAGAAACTGAGTTTATCGCCCTGATGGGCCTCAGCCACATAGGCTATCTCGAAACGCTTGATCTGATGCTCACGATACCAGTCGAGGTTCCAAAGGTCGAGCACGTGTTCGATATACTTCACGGAGTTGATATGGCCGTTGATATCCACATCGTTATATTGCGTCTCGATGGTACGGATAAGCTCTGCGCCATCGCCCATTTTTACACGTCCGCCCTTATCGATGGGACACGCTTTATCGTCGACAATCCAGTTGTTGATGGCACCATTGTCGATGGAGAAAATATCCGTAGGCTGACGACTCTCTGTATCAATCATGGCCCAGATACTACGTCCGTAGCCATATACCTTTCCGTCATTATCTACCACACGGAAGTTACGCGAGGTGAAATAGCGCATGGCACTCTCCACCCACGTCTCCACATTAAACTTGGTGTACATCTGGGGCATCTCGTCCATCTCGATAGCCAAGCGCGAGAGCACCCACGAACGGTGGATCGTCAGCAGATAATTCATACCGAAACCACGTGCCGAAGAGTGAAAATCGGCTGCATTCAGCATATGGTTACCCAGATGTCCCATAAAGAGCCGCTGCGAGAAATCGCAATGAAACGGCTCCGCCATAAACTCATATATTCCTACCTTATCCATATTTGTCATTTCCATTTTCGGCTGCAAAGTTACGACTTTGATACCACAAAACAATCAGAAAACCCTGTGTTTTAGTTAATTTTAATTAAATTAGAACGAAAAACAAGAAAAACAGGCCACAAAAACAGTAAAAATTGCTATATTTGCCGATTAATAGAGATAGGATAAGCAATTTAAGACAATCTTTAAAAAAGACTAGAATATGAAATCTATTAGACCCTACCTTTTCATGCTATTTATAGCATTGACGATTTTTGGATGCAAGAATCATGATCTGTATGATGAGGGTAACACAACTCCCCCGGACCCCGAAATTAAGCCCGTGGCTAATACTTTCGATTTTTCTACGACTCAATCCGTATCTTTGAACATTGATTATTCAGTATGTAAGGCTGGTGCTGTATGGTTCAGCGTTTATGCTGATTATCCATTTACGGATGACGTAGATCCTGTAATAAAGACTGATATCGATCCTATTTACGAGGACTTTACGAATCTTTCTGGTGTTTTCAATGAAACAGTTACACTTCCGGCATACGCAGAACACCTCTATGTGTATACGGGAAACTTCTTTGTGAAAGACCAGCTGATGGAATGCGACGTTCTGAATGGTTCTGCTAAAGTAACTGCAAAAAACACAAGAGCAGCTACCCGTGGCGCAATCGCAAAGACTCGTGGCGATGGCGACAACCTGACGAACAGTCTTGAGACGCTTTATCAATTGAGCTACATCGTAGATTGGAGAACTGGTGACAAGACCGACACCAAAATCTACAAAGACTGGGTGACTCCACTCGGACAATGGGACGCTAATACTGGAAGGCCTGCATACCTGATGACCAGCGATGACACGAACTATAGCAAGATGGCTTTCACAGATGCAGAGATGAGTGGCATCATTCAGACCATCAGTAACACACTGACTAACAAGAAAACTTGTAATACAAGGTACAGGCAGCCTTATGATCTCGTATTGGATAAAAAGAGCGAAGTATCTGTAACAGTAGTGGGTGGCAACACCTGTTGGAATAGCACCATGGGCTATTTCTATTATGCAGAGGGTCAAACACCTACAAAACCTGAGGATCTGAACATCATCATGCTTTTCCCCAATACACAGGACGGACAATCGACGTTTATTGAAGGAAAAACTGGCAGCGGAGACAAATACAACGGAAATATTGCCCTCCATCCCGGCGATATGGTTCAGCTGATGTATTATCCTAACATCGCTAGCGGAGATTTATCTGGAGCAACAACAGAATTCCCCAAAGGTACGAGAATCGGATTTATTCTTAAGTCAAACGGCTGGGGCATGCAGAAGACCGTAGGTGACAAAAAGTACCATAACATATACACAGGTGAAATAAAAAATGCCACTGTAGCACGCCAGTATAATTCTTGGGCAGCCAGTGCAAACGGATTATCATATAGCACTGATGACCCCGATCAGAATAAGGCTGACAATGGAATTTATAAGATTCCTAACCCCACCGGACAGGCACGTACAGCCAAGTTTGCCTATCAGAATGCAGAAGGAAAGCAATATGCTATCGTATCATTTGAGGATGCTTGTAACGATGATGACTACGATGACTTTATCCTTGCCTTGAAGCCTGTAGGTGTGTTTGAACCACTTCCCACACCAGAGGAAAAAGAAACAAAGACAACTGGAGTCTATGCTTTTGAGGACCTGTGGCCTGCCAAGGGTGATTACGACATGAACGATGCCGTGGTGGATTACTCCCAAGTGTGGACTTCAAGAACGCCAGACACCAATGTCGAGTCAAAGATCTATAAGGAGTCAGTGAACCTCACCACCTATCAGAACTATGTAACGTTGAAGAGCGGTCTCGCTGTGAATATCAAAAATAAGGTAGCTCCTACCAGCGTTAAGATGAAGACTATCAAGGGGGCTGAGATAAAAGAAGTTGAATTTGAAAAGGAGAATGAGACTGATGGCAGCATCACCTATCTCCTGACCGACAATATCACAGGTACCCTCGGCACGCAGTTTGTCATCGAGTTTGAATATAGCGGTGGCATTACGAACCCACAAAGGAGCTCTGTCAAGGTATTTATCTTCAGAAAAGAAGATGGTGGACTCCGCTGGGAAGTTCATAAGACGAAAGAGGCACCGACCAGCAAGATGAACTACTCATACTTTGGTACAGAGGACGACCTTTCCGAACCTGCTAATAATATATATTATGTCAGAGAGGGGAACTATCCCTTTGCGTTCTTCCTCAGTGGTGTAACGATTGAACCGTTTAAGAACACCATCCTGTTGAGAGACAATGAGAAGAAACCTATTAGTGACCTTTATCCGGGCTTCCTCGATTGGGCTACCAATAATGGTTCAAAAGATTGGTATAAAAAATAATCATTGAATACAAACAATTAACCCCGCCTAATCAGCGGGGTTATTTATTTGCCTAAAGTTCTTTTTCGCGTTGTTCCAAGAATTCGCTGACTTGTTCCTGCATGCCGCGGGTGACGGCGATGCGACCGGAGCGAGTGTACTGAAGTACACATCCGAAGGTGTCGAGGGCACGGAACAGGGAGATGATATCCTCAGTCACACCATGCATCATGACAATGGTGTAAGTGGGATTCACCTCGATGATGCTGGCCTGGAAACGGCGGATGGTACGCGATATCTCAGGATTCTCGAGCACCATAGGTGTGGCGAGTTTGTAAAGACCCGACTCACGGATAAACAGCTGATCGTCAGTGAAATAGTTGGCCTTTACCACATCGATACGCTTCTCAATCTGACGAGTAATCTTGATGATCTGATCCTCATCGCTCCAAGCTGTGATGGTGTATTTGTGTACACCAGGAATGCTGGAGGCCGATACGTTCAGACTCTCAATATTCACCTGACGGCGCGTAAACACAGCCGTCACCTGATTCAGGATACCAGCCACGTTCTCAGAATAAACCAAAAGGGTATATAGTTTCTTCTCTTCCATAATCTACACGTTTATCTCCAACATCATATCGTCCACACTCATACCTGGAGGCGTCATGGGCAATACATCGTCGTCCTCAAGGATTGCACACTCCAAAAGATACGGACCTTCCGTCTTCAACATCTTCTCAACAGCTGCCTTCAGATCCTTGCGATCCACAACAGCCTCGTAAGGAATACCATAGCCCTTGGCGATGAGCTCGTAATTGGGGTTGAGCATCTTGGTAAACGACTTACGACGTTTCCAGAACATATCCTGCCACTGGCGCACATTGCCCAAGTAGTGGTTGTTCATCATCACCATCTTTACGGGACACTGCTGTTCCATAATAGTGCCAAGTTCCTCGATACACATCTGGAAACCACCATCGCCCGAGAAACTTACCACTGTACGACCTGGGGCACCAAAGGTGGCTCCGATAGCTGCAGGCATGCCATAACCCATGGTTCCAAGACCTCCGCTGGTGCAGATGCTGCGCTTCTTGGGATACTTAAAATAGCGAGTGGCGAAGAGCTGGTTCTGACCTACGTCAGTTACCAATACGGCATCGCCCTCAGTAGCCTCTGCCACAGCATTCACCACCTCACCCATCAACAGCGGACCATCTTTTGGATGGATAGCAGGTTCTATCACCTTCTCGTACTCCTTCTTCTGCAGAGGGATGAACGACTCGCGCCAACCCGTATGACTCGCTTTATTGATGAGTTCGGTGAGTGCTGGCAACGACTCCTTACAATCGGCAATCACCGCCACAGTCGTCTTCACGTTCTTGTCTATCTCACTATGGTCGATATCCAGATGGATCACCTTCGCCTGCTTGGCATAGGTCTTCAGATTACCCGTCACGCGATCCGAGAAGCGCATACCGATGGCGATGAGCACATCACACTCCTGCTCCTTCAGGTTGGGTGCATAGTTACCATGCATACCCAGCATACCCACATTCAGCGGATGGGTAGAGGGCAGAGCCGAAAGCCCCAGCATCGTTCTGCCAGCAGGGATATCAGCCTTCTCGAGGAAACGTAACAGCTCCTGCTGGGCATTACCCAGTTCCACACCCTGACCTACCAGTGCCAAAGGCTTCTTGGCGTTATTGATGAGTTCGGCAGCCTCTTTCACAGCCTTCATATCAAGCTTGGGCTGAGCCACATACGAACGGATAAAGTTCACATGCTCTGGCTCAAACTCCACCATCTCCGTCTGGGCATTCTTGGGGAAGTCGAGCACCACAGGACCTGGACGTCCGCTACGGGCGATATAGAACGCACGACTCACAGCCCAGGCGATATCCTCAGCATGACGAATCTGATAACTCCACTTCGAGATAGGCTGGGCCACACCCACGAGGTCTACCTCCTGAAAAGCATCTGTTCCCAGAGCAGCGATGGGCACCTGACCAGCTATCACCACAATCGGCGTAGAATCCAGCATGGCATCGGCCACACCCGTCAGCGTGTTCGTGGCACCAGGACCACTTGTTACCAGCGCCACACCAACCTCGCCACTTACTCGGGCAAAGCCCTCTGCCGCATGGGTAGCAGCCTGTTCGTGGCGCACCAGTATATGGTCGAACGCTTTCTTGTTTCCTCGCGTGTAGTCGTAGAGGGCATCGTAAACGGGCATAATCGAACCGCCTGGGTATCCGAAGATGGTCTTCACCCCCTCGGCCTTCAGTGCCAGCATCAACGCCTCACTACCTGTTATCTTTTGTTTCTCCATAATTCTTAATCGATGATTCTTACTCCTCCCTTATCGGCACTCGATACACTCTGGGCGTAGGCTCTCAGGGCCTTCGATACCACACGGTTACGCTTCAGCGGCTGTTGTGGGCGCTGGGCCAGTTCCTCGTCAGAGAGCTTCACGCTGATCGAGCGACTGGGGATATCGATGACGATGATATCGCCATCCTTGATCTTGCCGATGTTTCCACCGTTGGCAGCCTCAGGCGAAATGTGGCCTATCGAAAGTCCGCTGGTACCACCCGAGAAACGTCCATCGGTAATCAGGGCGCACTCCTTACCCAGGTGCATACTCTTGATATATGAGGTGGGATATAGCATCTCCTGCATACCAGGTCCACCCTTCGGACCCTCGTGGGTAATCACCACGCAGTCGCCACTCTTCACCTTACCGCCGAGGATACCCTCGCAAGCATCTTCCTGCGAATCGAACACCACAGCCGGACCTTCGAAGTGCCACAGCGATTCATCCACTCCAGCGGTCTTTACCACACAACCATCCTGAGCGATGTTGCCAAAGAGCACAGCGAGTCCGCCATCCTTCGTATAGGCATGTTCCAAGTCGCGAATACATCCATTGGCACGATCAGTGTCGAGTGTACCCCACTCTTCCGATTGCGAACCCATCTTCGTTGAGAAACGGTTGCCAGGAGCTGTCTGATAGATGCGATTAGCCTCGGCATCCACAGCGCCATCCACAATCGAGTATTTCTTCAGGGCTTCCGTCAGCGTCATACCATCCACGCGGTTGGCACTTCCGTCAATGAGTCCGCCCTTGTTCAGTTCGTTCAAAATACCTAAGATACCACCAGCTCGGCCACACTCCTGAACGCTGTACTTCTGCGTGTTCGGAGCCAGCTTACACAGACACGGCACGCGACGTGAGAGTTCATCGATGTCCTTCATCGTGAAGTCGGCACCAGCCTCCTGAGCCACAGCCAGCAGATGCAGCACGGTATTGGTAGATCCACCCATGGCGATATCCAGAGCCATCGCATTCATGAAAGCCTTGCGAGTAGCAATGCTCTTTGGCAATACGCTCTCGTCGCCATCCTCGTAATAGGCAAAGGCATTCTTCACCACCTGTCGGGCTGCTGCCTTAAACAGTTCTACACGATTGGTGTGTGTAGCCAGAATGGTGCCGTTTCCAGGGAGTGAGAGTCCGATAGCCTCTGTGAGCGAGTTCATCGAGTTGGCTGTAAACATACCCGAGCAACTTCCGCAACCCGGACAGGCGCAGTTCTCAATCTCCTCCATCTCCTTGTCGGTTACCGAGGGGTCAGCACCCTTCACCATCGCAGTAATCAGGTCGGCATTCTCGCCACGCCATTTTCCTGCCTCCATGGGACCACCCGAGCAGAACACCGTGGGAATGTTCAGTCGCATCGAAGCCATCAGCATACCAGGTGTCACCTTGTCGCAGTTCGAGATGCAGATCATGGCATCGGCCTTGTGGGCATTCACCATATATTCTACGCTGTCGGCAATGATGTCGCGACTGGGCAGCGAATACAGCATACCATCGTGACCCATAGCGATACCATCGTCGATGGCGATGGTGTTGAATTCTGCCGCATAACAGCCCATCTTCTCGATTTCCTCACGTACTATCTGACCTATCTCGTGCAGATGTGTATGACCAGGCACAAACTGGGTAAACGAGTTCACAATGGCGATAATGGGTTTGCCAAACTGCTCACGTTTCATACCCGTAGCCACCCAAAGGGCACGGGCGCCAGCCATCCTTCGGCCTTCTGTGCAAACAGCACTTCTTAACTGATGTCGCATATCCTTAAAGTATTTATTTTCCGAAATTTAGCTGCAAAAATACATTAAATCTATCAATTAGCCAACTATTTCAGCATTTTTTCGTATATTTGCAGCAAAATAATGACCACTAATTACAAATTGAAATGAAAACTTCACTACTTACGCTGCTTCTGATGGCCGCTACAACGGTTTCAGCCCAGCAGCGACACGAAACCACACTCAGCGAGGGCTGGGACTTCTCGCAGGATAAAAGTTCATGGCAGAACGTCAGCGTTCCCCACGACTGGGCCATCGCCGGACCCTTCGATAAGAAGTGGGATCTGCAGCGTGTTGCCATCGAACAGAATGGCGAGACTGAGGCCACCGAGAAGAGCGGTCGCTCTGGTGCCCTACCCTGGATTGGCGAAGGCTTCTATCGTCGCACCATCCAAATTCCCGAGGGTTGCGCCCATGCCGAACTCCTCTTCGATGGTGCCATGGCCGAGCCCACCATCTACCTGAATGGTGAGAAAGCAGGCTATTGGGCCTATGGCTATAATGCCTTCCGCGTGGATATCACGCCCTATATGAAGGCTGGCCCTAATCAGCTCGAAGTGCATCTGAAGAATGTGGAGGAAAGCTCGCGCTGGTATCCTGGCGCTGGCATCTATCGTCCTGTGAAGCTCATCACCACTGGCGAGTCATATATCGATCCGTGGAAGACCTTTATTTATACCACCCAACTCAGCGCCGATCAGGCCACTGTACAAGTGATTGTTGGAGCCGATGGCAAACAAGACGACCAGTTGGCCTTCGAGGTGGAGCTGTGCGATAGCAAAGGCAAGCTGGTGGGTCATGAGCATGTGTCAGATCTCGACGATTACGCTCAGGCAGACATGACGATGACGATCCTGAATCCTCAGCCGTGGACCCCTGAGACGCCTTATCTCTATACTGCCCACATCAAATACATGAAGAATGGCCGACTGGTGGACGAGTTGACCCAGAAGTTCGGCATCCGTACCATCAGCGTGTCGAAGGAAGGTGGTTTCCAGCTCAACGGCGTTACGCGAAAAATCAAGGGTGTTTGTCTGCATCACGATCTCGGTCCCTTGGGAGCCGCCGTCAACAAGGCTGCTCTCATCCGTCAGATCAAGATGATGAAGGATATGGGTTGCGATGCCATCCGTACTTCGCACAACATGCCCTCACAGATGCAGATGGATATCTGCGATTCGCTGGGTATGATGGTCATGGCCGAGAGCTTCGATATGTGGGTGTATCCCAAGTGCAAGAACGGCTACTCGCGCTTCTTTAACGATTGGAATAAACTTGACATCACCAACCTTATTCTTGCCAATCGCAATCACCCCTCGATCATCATGTGGTCGATAGGTAATGAGATTCCCGAACAGGGCAATGCTGAGGGACTCAGAATCAGCCAGCAGTTGCAGGATCTGTGCCATCAGATAGATCCTACTCGCCCCGTTACCCAGGGCCTCGATCATGCCGAAAAGTCCATCCAGAGTGGTGTGGCCAAGGCAATGGATGTACCAGGTTTCAACTATCGTGTTCATAAGTACGAGAATAGCATCCGCGAGTTGCCTCAGGGCTTCCTCCTGGGCTCCGAGACGGCCTCCACCGTCAGCTCGCGTGGCGTGTATAAATTCCCTGCCGAGCCCGACGATAATGCCCGCTATGCCTCATGGGCGCCGGGCTACGATCCCAAGGCCATTCTCAAGGCCGACGGCCAATGTTCCAGCTACGATCTGGAGTATTGTCCGTGGAGCAATCTGCCCGATGACGACTGGGTGTGGCAGGACGATAAATCTTGGGTAATTGGAGAGTTCGTGTGGACGGGTTACGACTATCTGGGCGAGCCCTCGCCTTACGATGAATACTGGCCCTCGCGCTCCAGCTATTTCGGCATTTGCGATCTCGCCGGACTCCCCAAGGACCGCTATTTCCTCTATCGCTCTCATTGGAACAAAGACGCTCACACCATCCATCTCCTGCCCCATTGGAGTTGGGGACTTTCTAAGAAAGACCGAGGCAATCGCATCGGCAAAATCACACCTGTGTATTGTTATACCGACTACCCCAGCGCTGAGCTTTTCGTCAACGGAAAGAGTCAGGGACGTATCACCAAAAATCGCGACAGCCGACTGGACCGTTATCGCCTGCGCTGGAACAATGTAAAGTATGAGCCGGGCGAGCTGAAAGTAGTGGTTTACGATGCCGATGGCAATGCCGCTGGCGAGCAGATTATCAAGACTGCCGGCAAGCCCGCCAAGCTCCAACTCGATGCTTGGACGCAGCAGTCCGATCTCTCACCTCTCACCTCTAGCCTCTCACCCCTAAATTCGGACGGCAACGACCTCGCCTTCATCACCGTCTCGCTTACCGATGCCGAAGGAACCCTCATCCCCAATGGCAGCGATCAACTGACGTTCGAGGTTACAGGTGCAGGTACCTTCGAGGCCGTTTGCAATGGCGATGCCACCAGTCTGGAGAGCTTCAAGCAACCTACGATGAAACTCTTCAATGGCCAACTCGTAGTCATCGTTCGTGCCGCCAAGAATCCAGGCACCCTCACGCTGAAGGTCACCTCCCCCCAGCGTCAACTCTCCGAGACCATCAACATCGATGTGAAATAAAACAAGAATCCCCCGGCCTTTGCCGAGGGATTCATCATTTTAGCAGCTCCAGCAATCGCTGGCAACCTTCGAGCACATCGCGCCATGTAGCCTCAAAATTCCCTGTATACCAAGGGTCGGCCACATCGCGAGGCTCATCAGTATAGTCCATCAGCAAGTGAATCTTCTCTTCAGGGTCGCCCCCACAGATGCGGTTCATATTGCGGAAGTTCCAGGAGTCCATTCCTATCAGCAGGTCGAAGCGATCATAGTCGCCCCTCGTCATCTGACGGGCCGTCTTACCCTTGCATCCTATGCCGTGCTCGGCCAACTTACGCTTGGCTGGCGGATACACCTCGTTGCCTATCTCCTCTGTCGATGTGGCGGCCGATTCGATATAAAACTCATCCTCGCGTCCCGCTTTCTTCACGAGATCCTTCATCACGAACTCCGCCATCGGACTGCGGCAGATGTTTCCATGACATACGAACAATAATCTCCACTTTTTCATTTCGGGGTGCAAAGTTAGTGGAAAACGCGCGAAAAGCAAAACAAATCGCGAACTATTTTCAAATGCGAGACACACGCCCATTCCCCTTAATCCGTCACAAAATCCTCTTCCGAGAACCTGATGACGCGATGCTCCGGCTCATTACCAGCCGACTCTCTCGACGTGAGAGGGCACACGCTGGTAACATATTCCGCCAGACGAAACAGGGATGCAAGCAGACGTTCAATCATTTCTCAGTTGCTGCAACGTAACCCTTCACCATGTTGCCCAAGGCAATCATCATCACGAACAATACAAATAAACTAGCCATAATCCTATAAATTTTAAGTTATTAATGAAATTCTGGTTGCAAAACTAAAAGAGGGCTGTACCAGAACTCGGTACACCCCTCCAAACTTTAACATCATTTAAGAAAAAGGGAGAATTGTCCCAATTGTCCCTGTCCCGTTTTTAGGAGTAGAGCATGTTCGAGAGCTTTCGGTACATCCCCTGATGTTCGCCCTCCGCTATCAGCTCTATCTGATGACTCTGAGTCATTCGGTAGATCTTCTTCCTACAACTCTCGTCGTTGGTATAGCCGAAACAGCGGACTACATCCTCCTTCGTGAACACCTCTGGCAACTGAGAGAAGCCCGTCAACGACTTCTGATAATGGCGCTTGCCACCGATCTGAACATTATTGTTCATGTCGTCGAAGTACTTCTCGGCCATGGCTCCAAACCAATACTGCTGGGTGGCGTACTGAATACGAGCGATGAGCTCGCAGAGCTTCCAGTCTATCTCGTCCACCTCGTAGGTACCCTTCCAGTACTTGCCCTCCTGGTACATATTATCCCAGTGGCGCATGTCGATGAAAGGAGCCGCATAGTTCAGGGCGTGATAAGCCACGCGCTTCAGCATCAGCTCGTTAGCCTCGCTATTATCCTCAGCACAATCCTCCATACGAGCCTTGGTCCAGTCGTAGGCATGCCTTACCAGCGGAGCGAAGGGCAGTTGCCCAGCTCGAAGGTCGAGCTTGAAGGCCCACTCCTTCATGCGGGCGATACGCTCCCAGTCGATGTTCTCCTCGTCCTCAAAAGGTAGCATCTCGAAGTTGGTCTTAGGCATGGGGATCACAGCCAGACGAGTACTCAAACCGCTTCCGAAGTTCTTCTCGTTCACCTTCTTCTGCAAGGCCAGCGGCGTACCAGTGTAGATGTAATTATAAAACACACTGAACACGTCTACTGGTGAGTCGGCATTCTGGTACATCTGTCCGTCCTTCTCATTATGGAAGGCCTTCAGCTCAATGGCCTGCTTGTTGATCCATGAACCACCACTCTGCAGGGTGATCGAGTTGTCCAACTCGGTGTCGAAGGTGAACATGTGGAGATGAGTCTCTTCTCCGTCAACCACCTCCTTGGCATTGATCATGTCCTCAATCAACTGACCATTAGAGGTACGCGCGGGATGTACTCGGATAATGCTCTGGGGCTTGTCCTTACCCTCCTTGTTGGCAGCCTTCTTCTTCGTCTCCTGCTTATAGCGGTTCAGAGCCGCAAGTCCAGCCTTATCGGCAGCATCGATGGGAGCGATGAGAATGTCGCAGATGTTGTCGGCCATCGACTTGTTCGAAGCAGGATGACCAATCACGTACAGCGCACAGTTCAGTCGACGCTTCACCTCAGGACGATGGTAGAATCGATACCAGCATCGGGTCATCAGGGTCATCATAGCCCCTCCAGCCACGAACAGGGCTGCTGGATATTGACTCTTCTTCAATCCCTTGCAGGCATCCTTGAGTACAGGGAAATAATCGAACAGTTTTTCTATTTCCTCACCCCACTGTTCCAGCTGCTGATTGATGTCCGTGATGGCGAATTCCTTATCGCCCGTGGCACTGGCCACAATGTCGCGAATCACCTTCGAGATTCCCTTAGGAGTCTCTTTGCAGGCCGACTCAACGATGCTCGTCATTTCCGTCTCATCGAGTCCCAGTCGGGGCATCACCTTCAGCAGCAACGAAGGACTGTTGTCGCAGATGGCTCGTAGCTGAACCGCCAGCTGATAAAGCTTCACGTTTCGCTCGCCCTCACGGGGTTCTCCGCCATTTCGCTTCCAATACTCCTCGATGATCTTAGAGTAAGGAATGTCCTTGAAACTTAACGGGCGCAAATTTTCGCCCGTTGGCGTGGCAGGTTCCGAAAGAGCCGTCTCCTTGCGGAGTACCTGCTTCGTTCCCTCCGAGTGGCCGTTACGATAGTCGTCGTTATACTTCTCGCCGAATTCCTTGTTTTCGTAGGTAAACAATTCCTTATTCAGATAAAGAATATCTTCCTCCTTACAAATGAAACTCATGCGCGAAGAATCTTTACATGACTCATCGACCTCTACACCCAGCAGCCGAGCCATAGCATGCTGATTATCAATGAGGTTGCCTTCCTTGGGGTCGGCCTTGAACACCACCTTCAGGCCTTTGCCTGAAGGGGTGATGTAAACCAGCAGAATTCGCTCGTTGATAGTCCACGATTCGAAAACCGCCTTGGGGTCTTCAACGTGATCGATGTCCATGACTACAAGTCCAGTCAGTCGAGTAGCACTTTGTTTCCTCCACGTTCCGAGCTTTCCCTTCTTCGACACCGTCTCGTCGAATGTTGCCTGAAAGATAAACGCAGGCAACTTGCGCTTGTAAGAGTCGTCGCCAGTCTTGCGGAACATGTCGATCGACTCATTCCACTTTGCATCCCTGACGAGTTCGTAGAACTTAGCCTCGTCAATGGGCATTGTGGGGTTAAACATACTTGTTTGATAACTAAAAATTGTCTGATTTTTCATTTGAAGTTAAAATAATGAGCTTCGGAAAAGCGAAAGTTTTAGTTTGAGCTCAATTACATCCGGATACTTTCCCTTCACCCATTTCTTCAACTCGGTTAATAAATTGGCCTTCCCTTTCGAGTCGGCCGTTAATTTTCTCGATTCCGCTCTTCCAGTCGAGCGGTTTTTGGTGTGCCAGTAAGAAAAGATCGCTTCGTCTCCAGCCCCGTCGAACTTAAGACGCTGCAAATCTAAAGATACTTTTCACGCATTCCAAATTATTCAAGAAAGTGTAATTCGGTGTAACTTCGTGTTTTTCAATAAGTTACTGAATATCCTACAAAATTAAAAAAAGATATTCAAAGATATTCAAGGTTTGGCGGTCTTCAAATAGCCCTCAAAAGTGCCAAAAAGCAGCTTATCATCAGGTGATAGTTGCTTATCGCTTAGTTTGTTCTTAACGGTAGTAGCATTTGGGTAGTAATCTTCAAAGGCAAACAGAATATCTACACGCTGAAGAAGGTTGTTGTTGATAATCTCCATATCAATCACTCTACCAATAAACTTGGCCACCACACCAACATTCACATTATGGAGCGTATCGCCCAGATACTTCTCCAGCATCTCAGGCTTTTCAACGGCGAATTTATCCATGGCATTACAGAACTTCTCCTTATTAATATAATAATGGTACGTGTACGCGCGCCCGCGCGCATTACTGGTAATTTCCTTATTATTCTTCTCCGCAGCCTTGGTAATAATGGCCTTCACACGGTCTACGAAGCTTTCCTGATCTTCGTCCACATCGGGCATATCGCTACCATTGCTGGTGGCTGGCAACATGAGGGGCACACCGCCATGAATCGTCTTCAGGCGCTGGCATTCCCTGAGCAACTCCTGGCTCTTAGTGCCCATGGCGAAGAACATCAGCGATACAAGATAAGGTTGCATTTCAGTATCCGAGCCGGAATTCTCGGCCAACTGAATACACAGGCCAACGGTCATTTCTACACCGTTATGCATCATTGTCTTGCCAAGTAACTTTTCGCTAAGTCTATGTTTCGCCAGCGTCATCCCGTCACTCCCCCATCCAGATGTTTAACTTCTCGGCTACGCCCTTTAACTCCTCATGGGCATAGCCGAAATTGAATTGTGCGTCTTCGCCGATGATACTCATATACGACTTCATCTCCGTCTGAATCGACTTGTACATTTCTTCCTCGTCGCCCTTGGCCCATAATGGGAAATTCATTCCCAGCGCCTGCATCTCGTGATCCCCGAAGCCCTCCACTTCGCCCGAGAAACCACAGCAGATGTAATCCTCGCCATCGCTTACGCGATGCTTACCAAGAACAATATAATATGTACCATCCGTGGGAGGCAGTATCACCTCGATGGCCAAGTCGCAAAGGCGCTTGTAGAGCGAAAGGGCATATGTGGCGTCGGTTTTTGGCTCGTCGATGGTAGAGCTGTAGAGGCGAGTGCCTACCAGCTTCTCAAAGTCAAACCATTCAATGAATTCTGTCTCTTCAGTGAAAAGTGTGTTGACGGATTCCAGCTCCACCTGGTCCCACACCACACCATCCGAGGGATAAAGCCTGTCTTCCATGCAGCATTCATGGCTCACCACGGGCCTACGGTGAATCACCATATCCGTGCCACCCTGCTCGTTGGGCACATCTTCTTCCTCCACAAGCGTGGCTATCTGCATGGCCACCTCCCTACCATAACTAATGATGGGGTAAGGGCGCTCTATCTTCTCAAAGTGCGATCGTATCATACGCTTTTCCTTTTTCGAAGTGCAAAGGTACTAATAATCCTCGACATAGCGCCCCTCGGGTTCGTTAATTTTCCCAAACGCGGGACAATTCGGGACTGGGACATTTGGGACATTCTCTTTCGTCGTTGTTACAGGACGTAGAAGTAACATTTATATTACTTATATATATAATATATATATTATATATATAAGTAAATTATCTCCGTCCCTACCAATTCAACATATCGTAAAACCAATTGTCCCATTTGTCCCGTCCCATCCTGTCCCAGCAGCACACACCCTTGCACTACCACCACTATTTAAAATTTCATTACAAAATTCACACCCCTGCCCCTCGCTCGGACTTTCCTCCGTCCAAACCCAGACTTTCTTCTGCAAAAAGCGCCGATTTTAGATAACAAATTGACTTTCAGTAATGATTAGAGTCAATATTTTGAAGAGGTTACGAATTAGTTACATACAGGAGTCTGAAATTCTCCGCGATTTGCGTAAACATCAATAAC
>JAEEGG010002556.1_pt1 | contig 46731 bp, 35 predicted proteins | sample 9134161 | NCBI WGS metagenome assembly JAEEGG01 (sample SAMN16246543, study PRJNA631951) | gut metagenome | biome: gut microbiome; feature: rumen; material: CR-attached | host: Bos | place: Iran: Karaj | collected 2018-10 | reverse complement strand
CTTCTAAAGAAAAGGTCATAGGTTTGTCTAATACAACATCAAATCCTAAATCAAGTGCAAGTGCAGCCTGTTCATAATGTACTTTGTTTGGAGTGACGATAGCAACAAAATCCATTCGTTCATCATCGGATAATGTTGATTCTTTTTCCAACATTTCCTTATAATCGTGGTATATGCGTTTTTCTGGCACATGCCAGGCAAGTCCTGTTGTAAGAGAGGTCTGGTAGTTACGGCTAAAACATCCACATACCAGTTCAATATCGTTCTCCATCAATGCTGCACGAAGATGGATAGGGCCAATCATAGCATTTCCTCCGCCTCCGATCATACCCATTCTGAGTTTCCTGTTTGTCATGATAAAATGTATTATTAGTTAGTATTTTATTTATTGTCTATCCATACTTTCATTTGTGATGGCTCACGATTGTCCCAACTGTAGTAGGGAATAAGGTTGTAATTGCCATCTGTAATACGATAAATGCCATTTAGCATATTATCCTTTTTTACTTGCCATTTGTCAGTAGTAGAGGAAATTTGCATACTTTCAAATATTCCAGGATTGTCAATTTCTTCTGCGCAATATACTATGGGACCGCGTTGAATGGCGCACTTGCCAACATCTTCCTTTACACGAGGGTCTGCATAAACATATTCTACAGGCATATCAATGTCAATGGTAATTTGGTCTCCTGCTTTCCATTTGTGGCTCACAATGGCATAACCCAATTCTTGTTTGTATTCTGCTTTTTCCCCGTTGATGCACACCTCGAATGTCTTACTCCATGCGGGAATGTGCAGCCTTAGGTTACCTTTGAGTTTTTTCTTTAAGGTCAGTTGTGTATGACCTTCCCATGGATATTGAGTATCCATTTCCACTTCAACGTTCTGCTTGCCCATCTTGAACTTGGCAGAATTGCCAATATACAAGTTTACCCAAAGGGCATCATCGGAAGTTCCGTAAATATAATTGCCGATGGATGGGATGAAACGGCAGACATTGCTAGGACAGCAAGCACAGCCATACCATTCCTGGCGATGATGGTCACCATGAGAAGCAAGTGGATTGACATAAAAGAATCGATCACCATTCAAACTAATTCCAGAGAGTACTCCGTTGTATAGAGAACGTTCCATAATGTCGGTATACTTTCCATCACCTGATGCTTCTGCCATGCGATGATTCCACAATACCATGCCAATGCTGGCACATGTCTCACAGTATGCCTGGAAGTTGGGTAAGTCGTATGGCTCAGAGAATCCTTCACTCATATATGCTACACCAATGCCACCAGTTATATACATACGTGTATTAATAACGTCTTCCCACACTCTATTGAGAGCTTCCATGTAACCAGTTCCTTCAATATATGAATCAATGTCAGCCATTCCGCAGAAGAGATACATTGCACGAACTGCATGGCCATAAATCTGGGTAAGATCCTTTACAGGATATATATCTTGGTAATGTCTCTTGTCCCATGGGATGTTTTCACGAACATTTATCTTACCCAGTTCATGTCCACGTTCCTCAAGCAACCAGTGTGAGAATTCCAAATATTTATGCTCACCCGTTACTTGATAGAGTTTTACTAATGCCAATTCAATTTCTTCATGACCAGGAACCCATGTCCGCTTGTTTGGTCCAAAGAGTGTCATCATGTGGTCTGCCATATGCTGGCCAACATCCAAAAGGGTACGTTTACCTGTTGCTTTATAATAGGCAATGCCAGCTTCCAGCAGGTGTCCTGCACAATACATTTCGTGTTTGTCCATGTCGTTCCATCGGTTCTGAGGTTCTTGAATCGTAAAGAACGTATTGATGTATCCATCGGACTGCTGCGCTGCAGCTATTTTTGCAATCCATTCATCTACTTTTTGTTCTAAAAGCGGATCTGGATTATTGACAAGGCTGTATGCCATACCTTCAATGGCCTTATATACGTCACTATCATCAAAAAAGATACCGCTATGAGGACCCTCTGGAATAGCTGCTTTCTCAAAATTGCGCATACGTCCTGTCTTGTTCTCTATTTGGTCAATACAGACGCGTATAGTTTTTTCTGCATTGTTTTTGAGTCGAGGAGACCAAAATGCATCGTCAATGAATACTTGTGAAAAGTCTACTCGATGCATCCGTTTGGTTAGTCTTTCTGAATTAGCATAACATATCAATCCTGTAGTCAATAGAATAGTTGTCGTGAAGAATTGCTTCATATCGTTTTGCTTGATCTTTGATTAATTATAGTCCGCTAAATTGGATTCCTTCGAATACTAGACTTGGAATCAAATCTCTTTCCCAAGGATCAGCATCATTTCCCAATTCTGATAGATTTTTCCATACCTTCAGCATATTGCCTGTGATATTCATTCCACTTAGGGGTTGGGTAATTTTGCCTCCATGTATTAAGTATCCTTCGATACCATACGAGAAGTCGCCTGTCGAAGAGTCGCAGTTTCCACCATTGAAATCTGTTACAAGGATACCTTCTCCAACTTCTTGAACAAGTCCATTTAGATTCATTCGCCCAGGTTGCATTATCAGATGGTGAGTGCCCTGTGTGGTAGGCTCCATTCCCAATTTCTTGCTATAGAGCGTATCTATAAAATAGGTACGCAAGATACCATGATCAATGATTGTTCGACGCTGAGTAGCTACTCCGTCATAATCAAAATGACTTGCTCCTATGGTACCAGGAATTAAAGGGTCGTCTACAAGTTGTAGTAATGGTGAGAATACTTGTTGGTCAAGTTTGTCGTATAAAAACGATGTGTTTTGTTGCAGGGCTTGCCCACTCATGGCGTTTAGTATTGGTTGCAACAAGTAACCTGCAATGGGTGATTCCAAGACCATCGTGCAAGTCCTTCCTTGAATGGGTTTCTGGCCAATCTTTCTCAAAGTTCTCTCAAGGGCTATCTCTGCAACTCCAGAATGTGGCATATCATTGAAAAAGATGCGTGTCTCTCCCCATCCATCCATAGGATGCTGGCCATTTTCTCCTTCCACAGTAAGTATTGTACTCAGGGTACACCGACTGTTTTCCTCATATCCGGAGAATCCATTACTTGTCAGAAAGCTAGCCTGATGCTGGTAGTCGTAATAGCGTGTTTGAATGCTGATGATGCGTCTGTCGCGATTTAAGGCTTGATTGTGATTCTCTTCAGCCAGATGAAGTTTATCTATAGGATTCATCCTGTGGAGAGTGTCGTCGAAATTCTTCAATTCGGGTCCATCTCCCTTGTAATAGCGGCTAGGATCTGGTAAAGTGCGATTTCTATCTGGTTCCAAAATGGTTGTGTTTTCGATAGATTGGCGTATGAAAATCTTCAATTCTTGCTGATCCAAATTATTTGTATAATAAAATCCATCGCGACCATCAATCAACAAGTTCAAGGCTAAAGAAGTGGCTGTGGCTTGCTGCAACTGCTCTGTTTGCCCGTTATGCAATACAATCGTCGTTTCATGGTTTTCCGCCAAGATAAGTTTGAAATCTATGTTCTCATAGGCAGAGAGTTCGTCGGCAACAAAAATCATAATGTCTGTTTTCATTCGTCTTTTGTTTTAAACGCTCATCTCAAAATCTGCCTAACCAATATGCCAACTGCGTTGCAGAAGAAAAGAGGAAGAATGTTGAAAATGGACTCCTATGCATAGGTTTTATTGGTGTTCGAGTATGCAAAGATAAGTTTTTTTTCTAAGAATCACATCCCAGATGAAATAAATTTCATAATTTTGTCTTACAAAAAACGAACAAAGAACAATGTATAATTTAATTTAAACTATTTATGGAAATGAATGTGTCTTCAGACATCAAATATATTGGAGTCGATGATCTGGATATCGATTTGTTTGAAAGTCAGTATGTTGTTCCAGAAGGAATGAGCTATAATAGCTATGTGATATTTGATGAGAAAATAGCTATCCTGGATACTGTGGATGCAAGGAAGGCTACAGAGTGGCAACAGAATCTGTATCGGGCATTGGATGGTCGTACCCCTGACTATCTGATAGTTCAGCACATGGAACCTGACCATGCTTCTCAGATAGCGTGGTTGATGGGGCAATATCCAGATTTGAAAGTTGTCCTCAGTCCTCAGGCCCTTAAGATGCTTCCCAATTTCTTTGAGCAAATTGATTTATCTGGCCGGACATGTGTGGTAAAGGATGGTGATTGTTTGAAGTTGGGAATTCACACATTGCAGTTTATTAGTGCTCCTATGGTCCATTGGCCAGAGGTTATTATGACTTATGATTTGACTGAGAAGGTACTTTTCAGTGCTGATGGATTTGGCAAGTTTGGTGCTATATGTAATGAGACCGATGATTGGGCTTGTGAGGCTCGCCGCTATTATTTTAATATTTGTGGTAAGTATGGCGTACAAGTTCAAAATGTAATGAAGAAAGCTGCTGCAGTAGACATTCAGACTGTTTGTCCTTTACATGGTCCAGTGCTTCGAGGTAAGGCACTTTATGAGTCACTTCGCCTTTATAATATTTGGAGTAAATATGATCCAGAGAGTGAAGGGGTGCTGATCGCATACGCTAGCATTCATGGTAATACAGCGAATGTCGCAAAGAAGTTTCAAGAAATACTTCAACAAAAAGGTGCCAAGAAGGTTGTGGTTTCCGATTTGTCGCGATCAGATATGGCTGAAGTTATAGAAGATGCTTTCCGCTATCCTAATCTTATTGTTGCTGCTAGCAGTTACGATGCAGGTGTGTTTCCTGTAATGCACGATTTCCTTTATCATTTGCAGATTAAGAATTATCAGAAACGACGCTTTGGCATTATTGAAAATGGTTCATGGGCTCCAACGGCTGCCAAGACTATGCATCGCATGATAGAAGAAATGAAAGATTGTGAAATTGTGGAACCCATTGTTTCCATTCGTAGTCATATGAAAGAGTCTGACATACCTCAATTGGAAGCATTGGCAGATTCAATTCTCGTTTAAATTCTGTGTATCATTTTCCAATTACAAGAGAAACTCTTAGAGATGTCTTGTCTACTGCACTTGGACGAGGTGGAGAATACGCAGACATTTTTCTAGAGCATACTTTGGCAACTAATGTTGTATTGCAGGATGGCTTGGTGAGCCAAGCTCATCAGGCTGTCATATTTGGAGCAGGTATACGTGTCATTTCAGGAAGTCAGACTGGATATGCATATACGATGGATCTGTCTCCTATTGCTATGTTTAATGCTGCCCGCTTTGCAGCCACTATTGGTTCTGGTGATGTTGTTGCTTATCCCTCCCATTCTGTTTCTCAGATTTTTTGTACTGATTCTGTCCAAGTTTTGGAATCATGTGCTACACGTCAACATCTTTTATTTATAGATCAGCTAGCTCGTTCGATGGACCCTCGTGTCATCCGTGTAAAAGCTACGATTTCACAGCGTATACAGGATGTTGAGTTGATTAATAGTTTAGGTGAATGTTTTGCAGATCAGCGACCTCGTGCCTCTATTATGATTTCTATCGTGATGCAACAGAATGGACAAACACAAATGGGGTATGCAACTCAAATGCTCCAGATGGGTATTGATTTCTTTTCTGAACAACGAATCCGTGAGGTTGTGGAGGAAGCTGTATCACGCACAGCTTTTTTATTCACAGCAAAGCAGATTAGAGGCGGAGAGATGCCTGTCGTAATGGCTGCAGGAGCAAGTGGAATCTTAATGCATGAGGCAATCGGACATAGTTTTGAGGCCGATTTCATTCGGACTGGCGAAAGCATTTTTGCTGACAAGATTGGAGAAATGATATGTGCCCCCTGTATCAACATCGTTGATGATGGCACAATGTCTTATGATGCAGGTTTTTTGCATTTTGATGACGAAGGAGTACTAGGTGAGCGAACCGTGTTGGTGGATCATGGTCGTCTCAATAGTTATATGCATGATCGTATCACTGCCAAGTTCTATGGGGTAAAGCCTACAGGAAATGGGCGTCGTGAGAGTTTCCGCTACCCTCCTCAACCTCGTATGCGCAGCACATATATGTTAGAGGGTGATGCTTCTGAAGAGGATATCATACATAGTGTGAAACGTGGCATCTACGCGCAGACGTTTACTAATGGCCAAGTGCAGATTGGCGCAGGTGATTTCACATTCTTTATGAAACAAGGTTATCTCATTGAGAACGGACATCTCACTCAACCAATTCGAGACATGAATATCATAGGAAATGGTCCACGCGTTCTTAAGGATATCTCTATTGTGGGTAACCATTTAAAGATAGATCACAGTGCATATATGTGTGGAAAGGGTGGACAAAGTATACCAGTTAGCCAAGGCCTACCTACTGTTCTTGTTAAAAGGCTGGTGGTAGGGTAGAGCTATTTTTATCAGAACTTAAAATATTTTTTTGCGTTGTAGTAGGATATGTCCTGAACCATCTGACGTATGCGAGGCATTTCTTCCACAGGGAGTTCACCATTTTCAATGTCACTTCCAATAAGGTTGCATAAGATTCTTCTAAAGTATTCGTGACGAGGATACGAAAGGAATGATCGGCTATCTGTTAGCATGCCAACGAATCGGCTTAATAGTCCTAATACGCTCAAAGCATTCAGTTGTTCTTCTATTCCATATTTTTGATCATTGAACCACCAGCCACTTCCGAATTGTATCTTGCCAGGATTTGGTCCTTCCTGGAAATTGCCTATCATGGTAGCCACCATATAGTTGTCAGCAGGATTGATGGTATATAGAATCGTTTGTGCCAGATGACGCTCTTGATCTAATTTGTCTAAAAAACGTGCCATGTTGATGGCAGTGTTTGGGGTGCCAATGCTGTCATATCCCGTGTCTGGACCAATAGCGTGAAACATTCGAGTGTTATTATTGCGGATAGGTCCATAATGGAATTGTTGTGTCCAACCTGAGGCGGCATCTTGTCGTGCGAAATCTAGCATAAGAGACGACTTGAATTTTCGAGCTTCTTCGTTTGTCACTTCTTTGCCGTGGATTGCTTTCTGGAAAATGTCATTTACTTCTGTCTCGTTGTAATCTTCAGCATAAAATTCGTTGATTCCATGATCGCTTAATCTGCATCCCATTTCATTAAAGAAATCGTGTCGTTTTTGCAGGGCATCAATGAGGTCATGATAGGATTCGATGCTCATATCACTTACCTCACTCAGTTTATCAATATATGCTTTGTAGGTTGCATGATTCTCTAATGCCATCGCCTTGTCTGGACGCCACGTAGGTAACATTTTTATTTGGAATCCGCTGTTGTGAGTAATCTTGTGATATTTCAGACTGTCGGTAGGATCATCTGTTGTACATACAATTTCCACGTTGTAGCGCATCATCAGCCCTCTGGCAGAAAACTCAGGTTGTTGTAGTTTCTCATTACATTCCTCATAAATTTCATGAGCAGTTTCAGGATTCAGCAATTTGCTTATTCCGAAAGCAGTTCGCAGCTCCATGTGGGTCCAGTGGTAATGAGGATTTCGCATTGTGTATGGGACTGTCTCTGCCCACTTAAGGAACTTCTCCAAGTCACTGGCGTCGCCTGTAATGTATTTTTCTTCCACTCCATTAGTTCTCATTGAGCGCCATTTGTAATGGTCTCCTCCCAACCACAACTCTGTCAAATTTCTAAATTTATGGTCTTCTGCTACCATCTTTGGATCTAGGTGGCAATGGTAATCTATGATGGGTAGATTCTCAGCTTCTGAGTGAAACAATTCTTGAGCAGTAGGAGTTTCCAGCAAGAAATTGTTATCCATAAAATTTTTTATCATAATACGTGCGTATTTAAGATTAGGATTTTACATGGTGAATATATTGAAACCGCCATCCACTACAGATACGGTGCCAGTAACAAAACTGGAGGCATCACTTATTAGGTAATGGATGGTACCGCATAGTTCTTCTGGTTTGCCGAAACGTTTAAAAGGAGTTTGTCGAATTACATCGTTTCCCCTCTCTGTTAATGATCCATCTGGATTGGTGAGTAATGCGCGATTCTGGTTTGTTAGGAAAAATCCAGGGGCGATAGCATTCACACGTATCTCAGGACAAAATTTTGTGGCAACTTCGTTTGCAAGAAAGGCAGTGAGATTGTTGATTGCTGCTTTTGCATTACCATATCCCATTACGCGAGTGAGTGGACGGAAGGATGCCATACTGCTGAAATTTACGATGCTTCCTTTATGTGCTTCGATCATGGGTTTTAAGAATACCTGTGTGGGGATGATAGTACCTGTCAGGTTCACATTGAGTACCTTCTGGAATTCCTCTATCTGGATATCCAAAAATGTCCCAGTTGGACTAATGGTAGCTCCTGGCATGTTTCCTCCCGCAGCATTGAGTAATGCGTCCACTTTACCATATTTGTCAATTACTGCATCGCATACTCTCTGAACAGATTGACTATCTGTCACGTCACATTGCATGAAGATTGCATCTCCTCCTTGTTGCTGAATATTTTCAGCCAGCTGCTTTCCCACCTCTTCTTTGCGTCCTAACAGCACGACATGAGCGCTCTCCATAGCCAAATATTTACCTATCTCACGACCAAGGACTCCCGTTCCTCCCGTGATGACCACAACGTGGCCTTGAATGTTAAACAGATTCATATCTTATTCTCTTCTATTTCTCGTTTTACGGTTGCCATCACTCCCTCTATTTGACCCAATGCGAGCATACGACCATGAAAAGAATATCCAGCATTGTATCCCATCTTCTCGTCACCTAGCATCAGAGGTGCATGATCTACGCGCATGGGCAGGCCTGGATGTTTAGTCTCGAATATACGGACTAATTCAATAATGTTGGCTCTGCCACCTAAATGGCTGGCTTCTTTAAAATCGCCATTAGGGAATACGTCAGTACTGCGTAAATGTACGAACCATGTTCTGTCAGCATATTTTAGAGCTAAGGCTGGCACATCGTTGTGAGCACCTGCACTAAGAGATCCTGCACAGAAAGTCAACCCATTGTGGGGATTGGGTACAGCATTCAAGAACCATTCAATGTCTTTGTCACATGTGACGATTCTTGGAAGACCAAGAATTTGAAGTGGAGGATCATCAGGATGTACACACATATTCATGTTCCATTCATTGCAGACAGGCATAATGGCCTGAAGGAAATATTTCATGTTCTCTCGCAATTTCTTTGGGGTAATACCTTGATAAAGAGCTAGAAGTGAACGAAATATTTCAACGGGTTTATCATCGTCTTCCTTAATGTTCCCATTCACAAAGCCTTGAGTCTTGACTATTATGTTCTCCACGAGCCTGTGTTCATCTTCTAGAGTGAAAACCTTCTTCATTTCTTGTACTTTGGCAAGAGTCTCCTCTGTATAATCGGCTTTGGCACCATGTCGCTTTAGTATATTACAATCGAAATATGCGAATTCTGCATGGTTGAAGAATAGGCTGCTTGTCCCATCTGGATTGGGGTTTTCAAGGTCTGTTCTCGCCCAGTCAAGAACCGGCATGAAATTGTAGCATATGGTTTGTATCCCTGCTTTGCCTAAGTTGGCAAGACTTATTTTGTATTTCTCGATCAGTTCATCGCGATCTGGACCTCCATATTTGATGCTCTCACATACAGGCAAACTTTCCACTACGCTCCATCGCAAGCCATAGCTCTCGATGTATTCCTTCAGGTTCAGGATTGCCTCAAGAGGCCAAACTTCTCCATTGGGAATCTCATGCAAAGCTGTTACGATACCTTCCACACCTATTTGTCTGAGCATGCTCAGGGTTATCTTATCTTTTTTCCCAAACCAACGCCACGTCTTTTCCATTAGCTCGAATTTAATTGAAAAATGTTTTTTTTATGATTTTACCGCCTTGTATTTGGGAACCAGTAATTTTAGGATGGTCCATCCTGCTATGTATGCGATAGCACAGTAACAGAAGATGATAAAGTATCCTGCAGGTTTACCTTGGAATCCCATGAAAGTCATTTGCGTCTGGTCGGCATAGTCAAAAAGTTGTCCGCTGAACTTGTTGATGCAGTAACTTCCAATACCACCAGCCATACCGTTAATGCCAGTCATCGTTCCAACAGCTTTCTTGGGGAACAGGTCGCTTGCTACAGAGAAAAGGTTGGCAGACCATGATTGATGGGCAGCTCCGGCCAAGCCGATAATGATGACAGGAAACCAATAGCTGTATGAACCAAGGGGTTGTGCGAATAGGGCTAACAGGGGCACAACGGCAAAGATGAACATGGCACGCAGGCGAGCATCGTAGGCATGCTGTCCTGTCCTGTTCATGATGATTGTAGGCAACTTGCCGCCGTAGATGGCCAACATAGTGATAGCATAGAGTGTAAAAATGAGCAGCATAGCCGTGGGATTGTCTGAAGGTAGGTTGTAGACATCGGAAATGTAAGCTGGTGTCCAGAACAGGAAAAACCACCATACACCATCCGTTACTAATTTGGCTAAGAAGATGGCCCAAGTCTGTGCCAGTTTATAGAAATTCCAAAATGGCAGGTTGAGCAGGATGAAGGCTAAAATGAGGAGCCATGCACTGAACACGAATGCACTAATCAGTACCATTATGCCCAATGTGAAATATATCCATGAGTTTGGTAGCATCGGGATAGACCCCTTTTCAGGTGTGGCCTCTTTGGTTGTCTCTTTTTCGGCAACATCGTCTTGGTGGATGTAGGCCAACTCCGCTTCGTTGACATGTTTGTTGTCTTCTGGCTTCTGGTAGATAAAAATCCATGCACCGAGCCACAGGAATCCCAGTGCGCCAATAATGATGAAAGCCATTTCCCATCCGTTGCCAACACCGATGTTCTTGAAGTAACGTGCAAGAAGAGGAATAGTTAACGGGGCTACCAAGGCACCGATGGTGCTGCCGCTGTTGAAAATACTGGTAGCATAAGCGCGGTCTTTCTTTGGGAAATACTCTGCCGTTACTTTAATGGCTGCGGGGAAATTACCACTCTCGCCCAGGCCGAGGACAAAGCGCGAAATCATGAAACAATATGTGCTTACCGTGCTGATAGCCAAAGCCACGTCGCCCGTAGCGGCAATCATCTCTTGTGTGCTGCCCAAATTGAGATGCCACATAGTAGCCAGGCCGCATAGGGCGTGCATGCAAGCACCAAGCGACCAGATGCCAATAGCCCACAAGTAACCTCTCTTTACACCAATCCAGTCCATGAAGCGGCCTGAGAATAGGTTTGCTATGGCATATACAATAGCGAAAACGGCTGCAATGTTGCCATAATCAGTGTCTGTCCAGTGAAAGTCAGGGGCTATGAAGTCCTTCCATGTTAACGATAGTACTTGGCGGTCCATGTAATTGATAGTAGTCGCCAGAAAGAGCATGCTGCAAATTACCCAACGGTATTTTGTCATGCGTTCTTGATTAGTTCGGTTCATGTCTTTTTGTAATAAATATGTATGATTCTTGTCACAAATTTAACTTTTTATTTTGTGTTTCCCAATGCAATGATGTTTTTCTTGCATAAAATAATGCCTATTTTGATTGGGATTCCATATTTTATTATTAAATTTGCACATTAAGCATGAATATAAAACGCATAAATTATGTATTTACTAGGTTTTGATATTGGAAGTTCATCTGTGAAAGCCAGTTTGGTAGATGTCAAGACTGGCAAATGTGTTATCACCTCTCATTATCCCAAGACGGAAGCTCCTATCCAGAGTGCTCGCCGGGGATGGGCTGAGCAAAATCCAGAGGACTGGTGGGAGTATATCAAGCATGCTACCCATGATGTAATGCATCCGTATGGAGTCAGTGCAAGTGATATCTCCTCAGTGGGCATCAGTTACCAGATGCATGGCTTGGTACTTCTTGACAAAGAAGGTGGGGTGATTCGTCCATCCATTATATGGTGCGATAGCCGTGCTGTGCCTCATGGTGATCGTGCTTTTCAGGAATTAGGTTCCGACTTTTGTCTAACCCATCTGCTTAATAGCCCAGGTAATTTCACAGCCAGCAAATTAGCATGGGTTCGTGAGAATGAGCCAGAGAATTTTGCACGAATTCATAAGTTCATGCTTCCTGGCGATTATGTGGCATATCGTATGACAGGCGAGATGCAGACCACCGTCAGTGGCCTCTCAGAGATGATGTTATGGGATTTCCGCGAGAATCGTGTCTGTGAGGAGTTGCTCAGTTTCTATGGAATCGACAAGAGTCTTGTACCTGATATTGTTCCAACGTTTGGCATTCAGGGGCGCATGACACATCAGGCTGCTCAGGAATTAGGGCTCCGCTCGGGTATCCCTATCAGCTATCGGGCTGGTGATCAACCCAACAATGCCCTTTCCCTCAATGTGTTTAATCCTGGCGAAGTTGCTTCTACGGCAGGAACCAGTGGAGTCGTGTATGGTGTATTGGGAGATGTCAACTATGATTCCTTGAGTCGCGTTAATAATTTTGCTCATGTGAACCATACTGCTGATAATATTCGTCTTGGTGTGCTTTTGTGTATAAACGGAACGGGTATTCTCTATTCTTGGATAAAGCGTACGTTTGCCAACAACAGCAATTACAATCAGATGAACAGTTTGGCAGCTTCAGTTCCTATCGGCAGCGAAGGACTCTGTATTCTTCCATTTGGAAATGGTGCTGAACGTATGCTTCAAAACAGCGAGATAGGTAGTTCCATTCACGGTATAAACTTCAACACACATGGTAAGGCTCATCTCGTTCGTGCTGTTCAGGAAGGCATTGTCTTTAGTTTCGCTTATGGCATGGAGATTATGCAGAAAATGGGGATGGAGTTGAATACCATTCACGCTGGGCATTCTAACATGTTCCTCAGTTCTGTCTTTCGTGATGCATTGGCTGGGGTGTCTGGTTCTACTATCGAACTCTATGATACTGATGGTTCTATTGGTGCAGCCCGTGCTTCAGGTATTGGCACTGGAGTGTATGCCGACAACAACGAAGCTTTTTCAACGCTAAAGAAAATTATGGTGGTTGAACCCAATTCTGCAACAGAAGCAGAGTATAAGGAGGCTTATGAGCATTGGAAATCAATTCTGAAAATGTATATTTAACATATTCAACAATCTATTTATTATATTATGGTAAAAGAGTATTTTCCTCAGATAGGTAAAATCAAGTTCGAGGGTACAGAGAGTCGCAATCCTTTGGCATTTCGTTATTATGATGCCGATCGTGTCGTAATGGGCAAAAAGATGTCCGAGTGGCTTAAGTTTGCAATGGCATGGTGGCATACACTAGGTGCAGATGGCGCCGACCAATTTGGTCCTGGTACGAAATCGTTCCCTTGGAATGCTGATTCTGATCCTATCCAGGCTGCTAAGGATAAAGCTGATGCAGGATTTGAGATAATGCAGAAGCTGGGTATACAATACTATTGCTTTCATGATGTTGACTTGGTGAAGGAAGCTGACAATGTAGCTGAATACGAGCGTAATCTTCAGACGATTGTAGATTATCTGAAGCAGAAACAGACTGAGACAGGTATCCGTCTGTTATGGGGTACAGCTAATGTGTTTGGCAACAAGCGTTATATGAATGGTGCTAGCACCAATCCTGAGTTTGATGTTGTGGCTCGTGCTATTGTTCAGATAAAGAATGCTATTGATGCCACTATTCAGCTGGGTGGTTCCAGCTACGTGTTCTGGGGTGGTCGTGAGGGTTATATGTCACTTCTCAATACCGATCAGCGTCGTGAAAAAGAACATATGGCTACCATGTTGCGAATGGCTCGTGATTATGGCCGTGCCAAAGGATTCAAGGGTACTTTTTTGATTGAGCCCAAACCCATGGAGCCTACCAAACACCAGTATGATGTGGACACAGAAACTGTCATCGGATTCCTTCGTGCTCATGGTCTCGACAAAGATTTCAAGATCAATATCGAGGTGAACCATGCTACTTTGGCTGGTCATACATTTGAACATGAGTTGGCTTGTGCTGTGGATGCTGGCATGTTGGGTAGTATCGACGCTAATCGTGGTGACTATCAGAATGGTTGGGATACCGACCAATTCCCTATCGACAATTTTGATCTTATTCAGGCTATGTTGCAGATTATCCGCAATGGCGGTTTCAAGGATGGTGGAACTAACTTCGATGCCAAGACTCGTCGCAACAGCACTGACCTTCAGGATATTTTCATTGCTCACATTGCTGGTATGGATGCAATGGCTCGTGCGTTGCTTAATGCTGCAGACCTTATCCAGAATAGTCCTATTCCACAAATGGTACGCGATCGCTATGCCAGCTTCGATTCCGGATTAGGCAAGAAGTTCGAGGATGGGCAGATGACTCTCGAGGAAGTATATGAGTATGGCAAGCAAGTTGGTGAGCCTCCTCTCAAGAGCGGTCAGCAGGAATTGTACGAAGCTATTGTGAACATGTATTGTTAGATTTTGTTTTATTAACTATAAATATTTTTTATCTCATGGAAAGTAAGATTCCTTACAAGATTTATCTAACCGAGAATGAAATACCAACTCAATGGTATAATGTTCGTGCTGATATGAAAAACAAGCCAGCCCCACTCATTAGTCCCGCTGATGGACACGCTCTTTCTATCGAAGAGATGAATCCCATCTTCTGCGAGGAACTCAACAAACAGGAGCTTGACAACACGACGGCATGGTTTGATATTCCAGAACCTGTTCAACAGTTCTATCGCATGTATCGTCCTTCTCCCTTGGTACGTGCATATTTCCTCGAGAAGGCTCTTGATACCCCTGCCAAAATTTATTATAAGTTTGAGGGTAACAACACGTCTGGCTCACACAAGCTGAATTCTTCCATTGCTCAGGCATATTATGCAAAGGCTCAAGGGCTCAAAGGAGTTACCACTGAGACAGGAGCTGGTCAATGGGGTACAGCATTGAGCATGGCATGTGCATATTTCGGTCTTGATTGCAGGGTCTTCATGGTAAAGGTCAGTTACGAGCAGAAGCCTTTCCGTCGTGAAGTGATGCGTACCTATGGGGCCCATGTGATTCCATCTCCCAGTATGACTACAGAAATCGGCAAGAAGATATTGGCTGATCATCCCAATACCACAGGTTCTCTTGGATGTGCCATTTCTGAGGCTGTCGAGGCTGCTGTAACGAATCCCGATTACCGTTATGTGCTTGGTTCTGTCCTCAATCAAGTGTTGCTGCATCAGTCCATCATCGGTCTAGAGGCTCAGAAGGCAATGCAGAAATATGACATCAAGCCTGACATCATTATTGGTTGTGCAGGTGGAGGTTCCAACCTTGGAGGTTTTGCAGCCCCCTTTATTGGCGAGATACTGCGTGGTGAGGCAAACTATAGAGTTATCGGTGTAGAGCCTGCCTCATGTCCCAGCTTTACTCGTGGCAAGTTTGCATATGACTTCTGTGATACTGGTATGATTTGTCCTTTGGCTAAGATGTACACTCTGGGTAGTCAATTCATACCTTCAGCCAACCATGCTGGTGGTCTCCGTTATCATGGCATGAGTCCCATCTTGGCTCAGCTTTATCACGACGGATATTTCGAGGCATGTGCCGTAGAGCAGTCTTCTGTCTTTGAGGCTGCAACTCAGTTTGCACGTACAGAAGGTATCTTGCCAGCTCCTGAGTCGAGTCACGCTATCCGTGTTGCCATCGATGAAGCTCTGAAGTGCAAGGAGACGGGCGAAGCCAAGACTATTGCCTTCAACTTGACCGGCACTGGCTATTTCGATTTGGTTGCATATCAGCAATTCAACGATAAGACTATGGTTGATGTCATTCCGAGTGATGAAGCAATTGCTGATTCTCTTCAGCATCTGCCAAAGATAGGCAACAATTGATTGCCCCTCACTGACAGGATACTTTTTTCCTCAGTTCATCACTGATGCTTTCTGGATTGTAATCGTTGTATTACATCAACTTGTCAGGATCCATCAGTGATGAACTGTTTTCTTCTATCATGTACATCCTCTTTGGCATGAGAGTTGACGTGTTAAATGAACTTTTTTCATTTGACAGGTATGATTATCCCCAAATTATCTGTAATTTTGCAATGAAAAGACTAATCTAAATTAAGGTTTCAATGAGAAGAATGTTTTTTCTGGGGTTCATTATGATGTTGTCCCCACTCTGTATGCTCAGTGCTGAAGATTCCCCTTTGTGGATGCGTTATGCTCAGATTTCTCCTGATGGTCAAATGATAGTGTTTAATTATATGGGTGATATTTATGTCGTTTCTGCTCATGGTGGTGTAGCTCGACAACTAACTACATATGGTGGATATGATGGGCGTGCAAAATGGAGTCCCGATTGCAAGCATCTGGCATTTACCAGTGACCGCGAAGGTAGCTTGGACGTATTTGTCATGAACGCTGAGGGTGGCAAGGCAACTCGTTTGACCACTCATAGTAGTATGGAAACACCTAGTGGATGGTTGGATGAGGGGACCGTTTTGGTGAACCGATTGGGTAATCCCACGGTCTCAGATTTGGTTTTCCCCGCTCAGCCTTTCTCTCATTTGTATAAGGTTGGGATTCAGGGAGGAAGACAATTGCTATATTCGGAACTGACGATGGACGACGTGTCGATAGACGATAAAGGACGTGTTCTTTATGTTAATGTAAAAGGTTATGAGGACACTTTCCGCAAGCATCATACCAGTGCCATTACTCGTGATGTTTTTCTCTATGCTGACGGACAATATCGTCAACTGACTAGTTTTAAGGGCGAGGACCGTAATCCTGTATGGAGCAAGGATGGCGAGGGTTTCTACTATCTCAGTGAGCAGGATGGAACGTTGAATGTTTATTCCCACAAACTCTCTGGTGGAGATACCCAGTTGACCCATTTCCAGGGAAATCCGGTGCGCTATCTCTCTGCTAGTCGTCAGGATTTGCTTTGTTTCTGCTACGATGGTGAGATTTATACGCAGCAACCTGGGAACGATGCAAAGAAAGTGGATATCCGTATTGTGAACGATCTAAAACCCCGCGATGTCATTCGTGAACTGACCAGTTCAGGTGCCAGCAGTGTGGTGGTTTCCCCTAAAGGAAAGGAAATCGCCTTTATCCTGAACAATGACGTTTATGTAACAAGCCTGGAATACAAAACTACCAAACAAATTACCGATACTCCTGAGCGTGAGCGAACAGTAGATTTCAGAGAGGATGGACGCGCTTTGGTTTACGATTCTGAGAGGGATGGAGTATGGTCGATTTATCAGACGGAATTGATGGATAAAGACGAGAAGAACTTCAGCTATTCTACACAGCTTCGCGAAGAACGTCTGACGGATGGCAAGGTCACAAGTTTCCAACCTTCCTACAGTCCTGATGGCAAACAGGTGGCATATTTGGAGAACCGTAATACCATTCGTGTGATCAACCTGAAGAATGGCAAGATACATACTGTAATGGATGGCAAGTATGCGTATAGCTACAGCGATGGCGACCAGTATTTTACCTGGAGTCCTGACAGTAAATGGATTCTGGCCGACTATATCGGAACTGCAGGATGGTCAATCGGCGATGTGGCTCTCCTCCAAGCTGATGGAAAGGCAGAACCTGTTAATCTGACTGAGAGTGGTTACAGCGATGGTCATCCGCACTGGGTAATGGGCGGACGTGCCATGATTTTCCAGAGTGATCGCGCAGGGTATCGCGCTCATGGAGGCTGGGGTGCTGAACGCGACGAATACATCATGTTCTTCGATCCAGAAGCCTATGAGGAATTCCGCATGAACAAGGAAGAATTGGCCTTGAAGAAAGAAGCCGAGGAAGAGGACAAGAAGAAAGAAGAGAAGAAGGATAGTACTGAGGAAAAGAGTGAGAAGGTGAAAGACCTGAAGTTTGAGCTTACCGACTTAAATACACGTACCATTCGATTGACGTTGGGAAGCACCAACTTGGGCGATGCTGTGATGGACAAGGAAGGTACTAAACTCTACTACATCGCTCCCTATAATGGAAACCGTGCCCTATGGATGCGTGACCTGAAGGAAGAGAGGAATGAATTGAGGCTTCAAAATATCGAAGGGTACCAGTTCCATCTGAATCGTGATTGCTCAACTGCCTATTTCAGTGGATATGGTGGAAGTATTAAGCAACTGGAATTGGCAACTTCCAAGATTAAGGACATTCCCTTCGAAACGTTCATCAATATCCGTCCTCAGCAGACGCAAGCCTATCTCTTTGAGCACATGTGGCGACAGACGAGCGAGAAGCTTTTCGACCCAGATATGAACGGAGCTGACTGGCAGCGTCTCCACGAGACTTACAAGCGATTCCTGCCGCATATCAACAATGGTTATGACTTCAGCGAGATGATGTCTGAGATGCTGGGTGAATTGAACGTCTCTCATACAGGTTGCCGCTATCGTCCTGCTCCTCAATGCCTCCTGACTGCCGAGTTGGGTGCTTTGATTGACGAGACGTATGATGGTGAAGGAATACGTATTGCTGAGGTGTTGCCAGGAGGCCCTCTGGATACCAAGTATCGCGTTCGAGCAGGTTCCATCATTACTGCTATTGATGGCGTCAAGATAGAACGTGCAGCAGACTATTTCCCCCTTCTTGCAGGAAAAGCAGGAATCAGCACACGCCTCACCTTGAAGGGTGCCAAGGAGGATGTCATCTTGCGCCCCATTTCCAGTGGAAGGCAGAGTGACTTGCTTTACAAACGATGGGTTCGACGCAACGAACATATCGTGGATAGTCTTTCTGGAGGCAGATTGGCTTATGTGCATATCAAAGCCATGAATGGAGAATCTTTCCACGACCTGTATCGTGAACTGCTTTCCGACAAGAACCGCCAGCGCGATGCAGCCATCGTGGACGTCAGACACAATGGAGGCGGATGGCTTCACAACGATGTCTGCGCGTTACTTTCTGGAAAAAGAACCGTTCGCTTCATGGTGCGCGGACAGCATATTGGCGATGATCCCTACAATCGATGGGTGAAACCTTCCTGCATGCTCGTTTGTGAGGATGACTACTCTAATGCTCACGGCACGCCCTGGCTTTACAAGGAACTGGGAATAGGCAAGCTGATAGGTACTCCCATGGCTGGCACCATGACGGCCGTATGGTGGGAAAACATTGGCGGTTATGTCTTTGGAATCCCCATGGTGGGCAATATGGATGACCGCGGAAAATTGCTTGAGAATCAGGAACTGACACCTGATATTGAGTGCTATATCACTCCCCAGGATCAGCTTTCAGGTCACGATACCCAATTGGAAACTGCCGTCAGGGAGATGTTGAAGTAAAAAAAGAGGACAAAAAGAGATATCGTTGTAGAAATTATAATACAGTATAAAAGAGGGGCATACACGTTGGTATCCCCTCTTTTATATTTACGATTCAATTTTTTGAATCAAAGAATGATGTTCTTTCTGCGTTGTTATTCTCCAAAGTAGCGTTTCAGCAAGCCCTCGAAACCGCGTCCGTGACGTGCTTCATCCTTGGCCATCTCGTGGACAGTATCGTGGATGGCATCCAGGCCAGCAGCTTTGGCAGCCTTGGCGATGTCCATCTTGCCAGTACATGCTCCAGCCTCTGCCTCAGCACGTTTCTTCAGGTTGGTCTTTGTATCCCATACAACCTCGCCAATCAACTCAGCGAAACGGCTGGCATGATCTGCCTCCTCGAAAGCATAACGTTTGAAGGCCTCGGCAATCTCTGGATAACCCTCACGATCTGCCTGGCGAGACATAGCCAGATACATACCCACTTCGGTGCATTCTCCAGCAAAGTGTGCCTGCAATCCTTTCCAGATCTCTTCAGGACAACCTTTTGCTACGCCAATCTCGTGCTCTGTCACATAGGTGTTACCCTCGTTCTCTTTGATTTCCTTGAACTTGCTGGCTGGCACGCCACACTGAGGGCACTTAACTGGAGGCTCCTCTCCCTCGTAAATGTAACCACATACGGTACAAACAAATTTCTTTTTCATAGATTCGCAATTGGTTTTACTAATTAATAATGATTGTTATTATAACATCTCTTTGGCAAATGTATCGCTTTTTTTGATTAGTGCAAAGCAAAAAGTGTGAAATGTTTTAAAAAGTGGGAACAAAATTTCATTGGGTAAGAAAAATGTGTTATCTTTGCGAACGAAATGCGATAGTGGCTCAGTTGGTAGAGCATTGGCTTCCCAAGCCGAGGGTCGCGGGTTCGAGTCCCGTCTATCGCTCAGAAGTTGGGCAATCAGGGGCGTTCGCGTCCCTTTTTTCTTGCCTGAGAAAATGCCACACGTCGACCTCGCAAACACAACACGTTGAAACTCGAAAGACAACACGTTGAAATCGCAAACTCAACGTGTTGTGTTTTCCATCTCGACGTGTTGTCTTTTCATGATGGACCAGGGGATGCGGCGTTTCCTTAGAATTCGAATCCCAAATTGATATAGAATTTTGGTTTCTTGGTTTGATTGCTCCATCCTGCATGGGCTCCCAGAGGTCCGAAGATTGTCTTGTAGTATGCCCCAATTTGTGCGCCCCACAGGTCTTTACCATCCGCAATGTTGCGTAGCTTGTCTGTCGATCTGGCATAGCTTACTTTTCCTACCAGATAGATGATCTTTGCGATGCGTTGCTGGCCCTTAAGTTGAGCGGCAAAGAACTGATCTTCAACTGGTTCCACATGTCCAATGCCTGCAAATGGCATCTGTTGGCTCAGGTAGTGTCCAAAGTGGTTTCCACCAATGACGTTTGACATCATTGGACAAATTTCTTTACCTAAAAGCATTCGGCCATAGAGTAATGGTTGGATAATGAATCTCTTGGTAACAGGTATGGCTATACGCCAGGAAGCATCTATGGCAGAGAATCCCCAATGGTCATTGTATTGGGCGAAATCATCGGTGTAATATCCGAACCCTGCCCTGAGGCGTGAACCACGGGTGGGGAAGTACCAGTCGTTTTCGGAATTGTATTGGGTGCGGAAATGATAGCTGATGTAGTGGTCGTTTTGGGGAAGCAGCTGCATTTTTTCCGCTTTTTCAGTATTGGAAAGAATATTGCCTACGTGGTAATAATCCCATCGACCAAAAAGTTTGCAGTTGAAATTCCTTACATTAAAGTCCAATAAGGTTGCATCCACATTATGATAGCTGAATGTGGTGTTGTATGTTCGGCTTCCTTTTCTATAGATGTTGATGTCGTTGTGGTCGTATTCATAGGCCAAGCGTACTTTGGTAAAACTGATTGGATGGAAAATCATTTCCTCACGTACCTCGATTCGCTTTCCCAGCCGGACGGTTGTCTCAAAGGCAAGGGGTGTCTTGGTGTGCATGGGGATTTTGCAATTGATTTGCAAGGCAGCCATCTCCTCAGTATCAAACCTGGCTCCCAAGTTTAATTCAGCTCCTGTCTTTGGACCTGCCTCGAAGGTCATGACCTGTCCTTCTGGCTGATGTTTCAGATTGTAGTTGGCTCCGTTGTAAAAGAGATCCATGCGCATGGAGGTTGTAACCTGTTCTGCACGGTTGTAGTCGATGCTGTCTCCATCTTTGAGTGAGAACTTTCTACGTAGGAATTTTGCGTGATGTGAGTTAAGATTGACAAAGTCGAAGTGGTCAACTTTGCGCTTTTGCTCCATCGAGGCTGGTTGCTGGTTGCGGACGGGCTTGATTTTGTTGTCATCAGGAAGCCCTAATTTCCGTCTCAAGGCAACGAGCTCATCCCAATGGCGCATTGCTTCCTCCTCACCGCGACGAATCAGAGTGTCGACAGCTTCGGCGCTGAAACTGGCCGTTCCGTAGGGTTTCGTGTTTACTTGGATGGGTATGTCCGTTATGGCTAGATTGTCGTCATATTTGCGTTTACAGTTCACATCGATTATCTGGCTTACGATGGACAAGGTGTTGTGCAGGTCTTGTGCAGTCTTTTCTGGCCCCTGAACGGTGGAACCGATGATGTATTCTGCACCCATATCGCGAGCCAAGTCGGCAGGATAATTGTTGCATAAGCCTCCATCTACCAAAACCATGTCTCCCTTGGATATTGGCGCGAAGGCAGCAGGAATGGACATACTGGAACGGATTGCTTCAGCGAGTACACCACTGTGGAAGTCGTACTCAGTATTGGTGATCAGGTCAGTTGCCACACAAGCGAATTTGCGTGGGAGAACATCGAAACTGATTGAATCGTTGTATCCCTCAGTTAAGCATCGGAAAAGCGTTTGCAGGTTTTTTCCCTTGATTAATCCTGGCGAGGCGGATATCTGTCGTTTGTTGAGCGAAATATGTTTGTTAAGCATGTAGGTGTTTTGCTTTTCGCGGTCTTCGATGCTCTGTCTCATCAGATTCTCATTGTCGGACAATATATAAAGCCAGTTCTGACCTCTTACGATGGAATCCAGTTGCTGAGGTGTGTATCCTATGCTATAGAGTCCCCCAATGATACTTCCCATTGAGGTTCCGGTGACAATATCAACGGGGATGCCGGCTTGCTCGATAACCTTGAGGACTCCAATGTGTGAGATTCCCTTAGCTCCACCACCAGAAAGAACTACTGCAACCTTCCCTCGAGGTTCTTCACTGATACAGGGGATGGTGATTAGAATAGTCAGAATAAAGAATAAGGCACGACGTATCATGTTGAATTCCGTACTATGGGTTATACATTATTATATTAATTATATACACATATCAATTACTAACCGATAGTCATATCAATGTGCGAATTTGTACACAAAAATCGGAAAAAAACTTCAAATCTGCAAGCGTTTGTCGAAAATCATACAAAAACCACTTCGTGACGTGTTATCTTTCATGGAATTTAGCGCTAAAAAAAAGCCCCTCTCAGAACAAGTCGGAGAGGGGCACATGTTAAAGTCTGGTTAATGTTTTGTTTTCTTTATTTAACCAAAATCTTCTTGCCATTGATGATATAGATGCCTTGCTCTGTCTTCTCAACACGTATTCCGTTGATGGTGAAGATGCCGCTTGGCTTGGTTGTCGTAGGCTCCTGAGAAACTTGCTCAATGCCAGTTGGATCAAGAACTTGGTTCCACAGGTAGGTAACATCTTTCTGAGTGAGGGGCTTGCTGTAAGCGCGCGCAATGGCCACGTCACCATTCCATGAACCATGTGCTGTAGAAAGGCCCGAGGGATCGGCGCCAATGGCAAACCAGTTGCAATCCGAGCTTGCAAGCCTGAAGATACCTGGAGCATCCACGGTGTTCTTGAGTTCGCCATCGACATAGACGTAGGCCTTTCCCTCATCGGCGTTCCAGACACCGACGATATGATAGAACTTCTTCGACTCAGGAACGACACCACTGGTGGCCCATCGCCATGTGTTGCCACCAGACGTGGAGATGTTGGGCAGGAAGGTCAGCTCGTTCTGGCGGGCACCACTGATGGTGGAAACCAGGAAGCCTGTACCGCCGCTCTGCATTGCCGAGAAGGGCTTGGTCTCCGAGTTGGGTATGGTTTCTGGATAGTCGTTCATACAGAGCACCTCGAGGGAGTGACCATTGGCCAAAGCATAGCGTATCTCATCGTTGTGATTGTATTCGGCACCTTTGTAGAAGTTGGTAGCATTGCCTCCGTAGGGATTCTCGAAGTGAGCCACATAGCGCTTGTAGGTGTCGCTGTAGTAGGTGGTAGGCTCACCATAGGCTATCACATCGCTATGGTAGGGAGATACGTCCTCGGCTGTACCGTCCTCGTGGAAGACTACATCAAATATGTCGGCCTTCGGATAGGTTTCCACTGGTCCTGGTTCAACGGTTTCCCACTCGCTGGCATTGTTGGTATAGGTGCCGTCTGCCTTCTTGCCTACCTTCTGATGAGAGGGATCGGGCACGGGGAACGGATCTTCGCCTAGCGTCTGGAACCAGGTTGGATTCTCGGTGTTACCCTTGTTCAGCAGATAGCATACCTCGCCGCTGGCCAGTTGTTCGTCGGTAATCTGAGTGCTTTCTTCTGCACCAAATGCAGTCTTGTAGTAACAATTGCTAAGGATTACCTGCTCAGGAACACGGGCGATGGTACGGCTGCCTTCTGGATTCAGCGTGATGTCGCCAATCTGGAGGCAGTTTTCAATTAAGGTAGAACCATTGGTCCATCCCACGATACCGCTTGAGTTGATTGCTTCAGCACCTTCTATTGTACCGGCAAAGACGCAGTCCTTGACCACGGCACTTCCGCGATTACAAGACATTACGCCACCGTTACCAGAGTCGCCTACACAAGTGGAATGTCCGTTGATGAGGGATATGATGCCTGAAATGGATGTCCTGTTATAGGTATTGGCTGCTACAGCTGTTACAAACTTGTCGCTGTTGTATACCTCGCCCTTGATGGTCATGTTCTTGACGGAAGAACCGTCCTGCATGTTGTTGATCAGGGCAGCACCACGTGCAGCTCGATGGATATCAACTGTTATGGTGTGATAATTGCCGTCGAGCTCACCGTAGAAGTTCTCCATCATCTGGTTTTCGGTAAAGTAGTCGATGTCGGCCAGAAGTTTTCCATTTACTGCTTTGCCTGCTGAGCCGGCCTTGAGAGCATAGTAAGCCATGTGGGCATTGCTAGCTATCTGATAGACACCATTTTCATCTACGTCGGGAAGCAGACCTGTTGACTTCAATGACTTCATTGCCAATGCTTCCTCTGTAGTGAGGCTACCTTCCTCGTAAGCTCCAAAGATTTCGCTATAGATGCTCCCCATCGTGTTGTACATTTCCTCGCTCATCTTTTCTGCCTTATAGAGGTCGCTGACAATGCTGTAGCAAGTTTCCGTTTCGTCAAGCAACTTAACGTAGGCATTACGTCCCTCAATGAATGAATCCCACAAAGAAGAGAAAGTTCCAATCAATTCATATTTCTCCTCTGGACTTGTGGCTGTTGCAACAGCATCAATGGCAGCTTGGATCTGATCTTTGATTGCTTTTGGACAATTGGGGTTCTGAGCATAATTTGCACCTGTTTCAGGAACGATGTTGATGATGGTATTGGCACGTGCTACCATGCAAGCCAATGTCTCGTCGAGATAATGGTCGGCATCCTCTAATGTGCCTGCATAGAGAAGATGAATGTTTGCAATACCTGTCCAGTCGGTACTTGAATTTTGATTTGGATTGGCGAATCCAATGGTCAGAGTACCATCTGTTACGTTTGCCAGCAAATAATTTTGAGCACGTCCGCCATTTGCGGCGTTGGCGATACCAACCCTTCCGTGGATTCCATAGGCAACGAGGTTGCCTTCGTTATCGTTGATTTCCAAATCAAGCGTTGCATCGTCACCATTCTGGGTGAGATAACAATTCTCCCCATCCACAGCATCAGCTACAGGGATGCGAGTCTCATAGACGGTGGGCAGGAAGATGCGGTTCTCGTTTACATACATACCTGCATAATAATAGGTACTATAGCGATCGTTGAATGGACGATATGCTGCATTTGCTGTCAGAACGTAGACACCATTCTCCAATCCAGTCAATGTCTGATACATGTTGAAACCACGAGCCCAACATTCTGCACCGTAAAGATTAGTGGTATTACTCTTTGCTGTATTGGTACCTACAGTTCCTGACCATCCGTTGAAGCCGTCAGCGAAATCTGGATTGGCCAACAGGTTAGTGATCTCAGAACCAGGCTTGTAACCATTCTCAACGGCAGCAGTAAGTTTCGCATCAACCCAACTTGCCTCAGCAGCAATTTCCTCTGTAGTCATCGTGTGATTCTCCCATACATAAGTATAGGAACCATGGGGAAATTCTTCATTGGGTTCGAAGATGTCGTTGAGATACTGCTCGATGTAATCGCGGTCTTCCCCCTCGAAGTCACTATGTTCTTGAAGGTAATTAATTGCATATTGGACTCTACTGTAGTAGTTCTCGTAGGCGGCTGCAGAAGTTTCCACATTAGTGCGTAGTTCCTTTACAATGTCGTACTGCGATTCCAGATCTTCCATAGAACCGCCTTGAATCAGGGATTCCATTGCATCCAATGCAGCTTGATATTCATCCATTATACTTTGAGTAGCAAGGACGCCATCGATATACTGTCGACCTTCTTCAACAGCTTGTACATAGACACCAATGTTGGCAGAGTTTTCCTGTTCCTTGACGATATTCCAAAGAACACCTGCTTCCTCGCCTGTGAGAGGCTTGTCATATACTCGTGCGAGGATGATATCACCTGTCCAACCTGCCTCTGCACCGCTGCCACTTGCATCTCCACCAACACAGAACCAGTTGCATCCCTCGTTAGCGAAGCGGAATTCTCCAGGAGCGTCCACGGTGTTGCAGAGTTCTCCATTTACATAAATGTAGGCTTTAGCTTCCTCCTTATTCCAAACGCCAATCACATGATAATAGAAACCGACCATGGGAGTTACGCCGCTGGTGGCCCAGCGCCATGTACTGTTACCTGTGGTAGAGACATTGGGCAAGAAAGTGAATGAATTCTTGCCGCCTCCATTACCTGTCGTGCAGATAAGGAAACCTGTTCCACCTGCCTGCATAGCAGAAAATGGCTTAGCCTCCACGTTCTGAAGGGCACCTTCGTAGTTTGGCATCACGAGAATTTCCAGACTGTGGCCGTCTGCTATTGCATCACGGAATTCCTGGTTGTTCTCAAAGTTGATCTTGTAGTAGCCTGCTGGTTTGGCAGACCAGCTGGTGTTGAAAGTTGCCACATTGCGGTCGAAGGCTGCGTTGTAAGCAATCGTCGGACCATCACCAACGAACTCAACCATGTTGTGCATGGGTGAAATGTCCTCTGCTGTTCCATCAATGTTGAACGATACATCCAACAAATCTGCAACAGGAGCGTCCTGCGCCGTAGCTGACATGCATGCTACGGATAAGACGAAACTGTAAAGTAGTTTTTTTCTCATAGATAATTAGTGTTTTTAATGTTGATTAAATCTTTTTTCTTCTGTTTCGATATTTTGTGACCTCTCTGTCTGTGCAAAGATACACATTTATTTCTAAAAACGAAATAAAATTTCACTTTTTTTATCAATACTTGCGGAATGATTCTGGATACTGCAAGTCTTGAGATATCTCACCCCCATAGCAGCGGACCCAGGAACGGAAACCTGCTTTCCCTTTCTCGATCTCGATGATGCGTGCCCCGTTGGGTTTCAGATTGTTATAGACTGTATCGCAACCACTGAATCTTCCATAAATGAAAAACATGCCTCGCCATTTCATCGCATAGTCGTCATCGTGATCATGTCCGCAGATGATAGCTTGTACGTCACCCATTTCCTTCATGGAGACGAAGAGTCCAGAGTTTACGCTGGGAGGGCAAGGGTCTTCGCCGAAGTTCCCCTTCAGGATTCGGCTCGTATCATAACGTAATCCAAAGGTGAATTCAGGCACTGGGATGTGGAAGAATGCAAGTGATGGAAGTGGTTTGTCAGCGTTTTGAGCCTTGAGTTTTTGGCTGCATTGGCGATACCACTGTATTTGGTCCAAATGGATATAGTCGTAACCTTTCATGTCTGGATTGCTGCAGCTGTCTCCAGAGTCAAACAGATAGAAGGCCCATTCCACTTTTCCATCGGCATCTGATAAAGTAATCAGGTCGTTGGAATCACCATAGATGCCCTCTACACCTTTATTTACATTATAAGGTATGCTGCGTATGATATCCATAACCTCACGTCGATTCTTGTCGTACTGCCCGTCATGATTGCCCATAGCGACCGCAAAGGGTATTTTGCGCTCACTTATTGGTTTTAGAATCTCTTGCAGACTCTGCTCTGCAGGCTTGCCAAAGATTACATCGCCCGTATGGATGACCAAATCTGGTTTCTCCTGATCGAGCATTTCGATGACGTTTTTCAAAGCACGTTCCGAACGCTTGTCGCCAGCGATGTAGTGTGTATCCGTGAACTGCATGATTTTGAATTTGCCGTCGGATCGGAACTGGAAGCGTTGTTTCTCATCGTTTAGTTGAGGTTCTTTTGACACTTCCTGACTCGTGTTCTTTTTCTTTTTTGCTGCCTCTGCAGCCATAGGAAGCGCAGTTGCCAATCCTGCTGCTGCTGAGTTGCGGATGAAATCTCTTCTGTTCATACGAATGCATTTTAATGAAAATCCTTCCGCAAAGTTAGCGAAAAAAAAGTTGCTATGCAAAAGAAATTGTGTTAAAAATCGGTCGATGACATGTTCGTCCTCAAAAAACGTTTTTTCTGTTGTTTTCTTGCCACGTGTTGCATTTGAAAAGTCAACGTGTTGAGTTTGCAATTTCAACGTGTTGTCTTTCGAGTTTCAACGTGTTGTGTTTGGGGAGTCGACGTGTTGCAGAATTGAGAGTGTCTGAAATGCCCTTCTCGACGATTTGCTTCTCCAGCATTTGGAAACTGGACGATGGTTTTTTATCCAAAAGGATCCACCTGAGCCACGAAACTTCGATGCCTGGAATTGTCGTTTTTCAGCTTTACCAACAATCGGGTGATAGGCGAGAGAAGGCAGACAAGAAATGGATGGAAGGTTGTGAGTTGGGTTAGCAGATAACGGAATCCATACCAGCGTCGAACAGGTAGGGGATAGAGACCTATTGAGCGAAGGGCTTGAAGGGCACGTGTCGTAAATCTCCAGTTCTTGCTATCGCTCATCAGGGTGATAACGTAGCACATCGCCATGATGCAGAGTCGACGCTGAAGGGCGAGCGAGTGGGGGGAGGGGATTTTTTCAGATTGCAGATGCTGGAGTACTGTTATGTAGTCAGCATATCGCTTTTGCAGATGCTTTTGATCCTGCTTGTGCGTGATGGAATCAGGACGATAGCGATAGAAGTATGCCTGCTCGATGCTGGTGACCAGATGGGCACGCTTGAGGAACAGGCGAGTACAGAATTCCTCATCCTCATGGTAGATGTGGGGAGAGAAACGCATATCGCCAAGCGTTTCACGACGAATGATGTAGGAACAGCAACTGGGGATGATGTCGTATTTTATCATGAACATGGTGGCAGGTCCCTCGAAAAGTCTCTTCGCTCCATGACATAAGATATCAGGTTCTTTCTCGAGCAGCGTCTTCAGGATCTGCACGTATGGTCCATAGAAAATGTAGTCGTCTGCATCGATGAAGGTTAGATATTTGCCTGTGCAATGGTCAATTCCTGTGTTTCGAGCGCCACCAGGTCCCATGTTTTCCTGTCGGATGGCATGAATGTTCTCTTTGTTGAGATTTTTTACCCACTCACATACTACATCCTCGTGGCTTCCATCGTCGATAATCCATATCTCGTAGGTCATCAGTTGAGCGATGAACTCCAAACTGTCGATACATTTGGAGAGTTCGCTCAACTTGATGTCGTAGCAGGGAATTATGATGCTTAATTGGCAATTCATGTTCGAGGGTGATAGGTGAGACGAAACCAGAGGGCTTTTATGCGTTGATGTAGTGTGAGGTGGGACGAGAGGATGAAGCTCAAGGGGAGAGGTCGATGAGGAACAATCTTTTCCTTGCCTCCATGCTGATGATACGAAAGTTGAGCATTCAGCGAACGTAGATACAGGGCAAAGTTCTGCTGGTTCTCAGGTAACTCCTGCAATTGAACCAATGCTTCAACGTAATCGGATAACGCATTTAATTTCGGTGTGTTGCTGATGCTGCCGTCTCGTTTGCAATAATAGTACATTCCATGCTTTGTTCCTCGTATCTTCGTAGCACGCTGAAGCACGTATGGAATGGTGAAGATGTCCTCGTAATATCGTCCTATGGGAAACGTGGTGTCGCCCCAAATCGAGCGTTTGAACAGCTTGTTGCATGCATAGCAATGGGTATATCCATCTAGTTTCATCCACGTCTGGAAGTCGTAGGTTCCTTCGATTGGATGGAAAGGATATTCCTTGGCTGACAGGTGGTCTACCATGATGGGATACTCCAGCACATCAGCATCCTCCATTTCTTCCAGACAAGCTGAAAGGGTGCCTGGAGCGAGATAATCATCAGAATCCACAAACGTAATGACTTCCCCTTTTGCTTCCTTTATTCCTGTGTTGCGTGCTGCACTCAATCCTTGGTTTTTGTCATGATTTATCAGTCTGAATGCAGGGCTTTTGCTGCACCATTCCTTACAGATGGCTTGGCTGTTGTCGTAGCTTCCATCATTGATCAGTATCACTTCATAATCGACCAACCCTTGTGTCAGGATTGATTCAAGGCACTTTGGCAAATGCTGCGCTACGTTGTAGACGGGGATGATGATACTGATTCTCATGTCTTACTCCAGAAATCAACATATTGCTGTGCCACCTTTTTATATTCGTGATGCCGGCGGATATACTCGATGGAATCACGTTTCAGTTGAGGAATCCGCTCAGGATTGAGCACAAGGGCCAGCAGTTTGCAGTATACATCTTCCATAGACGGAAGAACATTGATGATAGGTCGCAGTTCAGACTCTCCCAAGAGTTTGTAATGCTCAGGTTCGCCGCCTCCAACCAGGATCAAACCTCGCGACATCGCTAATAAGCCATTCATGGCTGGCGTGTAACTGTATAACTGATCCAGAAGGACATCACTCTCGTCGAGCATCGTCTCGTAGAGGCTAAATGGGATATTCTCAGCTCGTTTGATAACGACCTTTTCAGGATATTCCTGCTTCAGCCTCTCAAGGGCGCGAAGCATGATGTCTGTTCCCTTGTACTCGTTTCGCGTCTTTTGGATACCAATGAAGAAACGGATGGGCGAGGGAATCTCAGGACTGGGTGTGATGTCTGGCAATCGGATGGGGAAGGGGATGAACTGAAGTTTCTTGGCATATTCAGGCAGATAGCTCATGTGGTATTCGTAGAGTCCTGAAATGATGCCGCTGCAGTCGTGAGCGATGAATGAGTTGATCTCCTTCTTTGGCCCAGATAACCAATCTTTGATCATAAAGTCGATTTCTGCCGAATGACGCTGCTCGCTGCCCATGTTGAAATCGCTGTATCGAAAAGTCTTGCAATCCAAACCTGCCTTTACCCAATAATGATCCATGCCGAATGCGCCCAAGAAGACACGACGATTGTTGCGACGCAAGATGCTGTAGTATCTCCACATTCGTTCAGCCTTCAGGTCGAAGAAGATAGGATTGATCAGCTGCACCACATCGTAACCTTTCATCTGGGGAAGTATTCGCTCTAGGCGAAGCAAATAATGCATCGTGTCCAACGATCCAAGTGAGTTCCTCTTCAGATTGATGTCGCGTGGATAATCCTTCCAGAGGTCACCGTCAGACACAACAGTCACTTGGTGCCCAAGGGCTCGCAACCCTTCGGCCAACGTCCAGTGCACATTGCTGTATTCACCTATCAGAAGGACTTTCATCACATTTGCAATTTGTCATTAACAGCAGAGAAATCTCCTATGAGACTGCTCTTTAAATTACAAAAGTATGTTTTTTCCTCCAATTCAACAAATATTTTGAATAAAAGTTGTACCTTTGCGTGCCTCAAAAGGAAAGTAATGGAAGAACTGAACAACCTGCATAACCTCGAAACAGAAGACACAAGCTACGATCATGTGTTGAAATACACAGGTGTCTTTGGTGGCGTTCAGGGGCTGAAGATGCTGGTTGCTATCATTCGAACCAAGCTGACAACCCACCTGTTGGGATCTGTGGGTTATGGCCTTATCTCTGTTTACCAGTCCATTTCCGAATTTATTGTCAGCTGCAGCAATTTTGGAATTCCCTTGAATGCAACTCGTGAGATGAGTGAGCTTTTCGAGAATGGGACGGATGAGAATATTCAGCACAAAGTAAAAGTTATTCGTACATGGGTTCTATGGGCTGCTCTCTTTGCCACCATTCTAACGATTCTCTTGTCACCAGTATTGAGTTATTTCTTTTTCAAGCACGACTGGAATCGTTATTTGGAAGTCATCATGCTTTGCCCGATTTTCATTTCTTTTCTGGTCGCAGAAGGTGAATGCTCGATACTGAAGGGATTGAGGCAGCTGAAACGAGTGGCCACCATAGAGACTTTTGCAGCAATAGCCACTCTCGTTTTGACTATACCTTTTTATTATTTTTGGAAATTGCATGGGATTGTGATTGCTCTCATCTGCAGCACAGCAATGACGGCTCTCATCCATCTTTACTATAGTGTTCAACTGGTCAACTATCGTGTCAGCCTTTTCAGCAAGGAGATTTATCAAGAAGGTTTACCCATGATACGCAGAGGTATCCCTTATGTGTTGGCAGGCATTGCTAACTCAGGCATTACGTTGGCTATTCCTGCCTTGATATTGTTGAGTGGAACTTATTCTGACGTAGGGTATTATCGTGCTGGATACACTTTGATGGCGGCCTATGCAGGTATGGCATTCGTGGCTCTCGAAGCGGATTATTACCCTCGTCTTTCTTCTGTGAATCACGATACGATTCGTCTCAACCAGACTATCAACCAGCAGATCGACGTTTGCGTACTGCTGATTACACCTTTCTTGATTCTTTTCATCCTGGCGATGCCTATCGTCGTGAGATTGCTTTTCAAACCAGAGTTTCTGATTATTCTGGACATGACGGTTTGCTCAGCATTCTATATGTTCTTTCGAGCCATCATGTTACCTGTTGCATACACTTCGCTTGCAAAGGGAGACAGCATAATGTTTCTCATCATGGAAGTTCTCTATGATATTGTGTTTGGTGTGCTTATGTGGTGGCTTTATTCCCAATTTGGCTTGGTTGGAGCAGGCGTTGCTCTTTCAGTAGCAGCCCTTTACGATATGCTCAGCATCGTGTTGGTTTATGGGTGGAGATACGGATGTCGTATCAGCGGACACACTTTGCGATTGATCATCTTTCAGTTCTTGTGTCTCGCGATAGCTGTTGCGGCATGTCTGCAGGGGAATCTGTATGTGAAGTACATCGTGGGAAGTTTTGCAATACTTGTTTCTGCTTGGCGCAGCTGGAAACTTCTTGCCCGCCGATCTCAGATTGTGCACGATTTGGTGCGACGTTTCAGGCATCGTAGTGGCGATTGTTGCTAGGAGAAAACCAACAAGGAAGAAGTTCTCGTGAAAAAAAACGAGGAAAATTTGGATACTTCACAGAAAAGATATACCTTTGCATCCGCTTTTCAGAAGTTACTGGTAAGCATCGGGGTGTAGCGCAGTTGGTAGCGCACCTGGTTTGGGACCAGGTGGTCGCCCGTTCGAGTCGGGTCACCCCGACACTTACAGAGAAGGCGTTCTCGAACAATAAAAGAATTTATTGAGCAAAATGTTTGGAGATTTGAAATAATCATCGTACTTTTGCAAAACATTCTGATAAACTGGTGCGTTGGATGAGTGGCTTAGTCAATGGTCTGCAAAACCGTCTACGGCGGTTCGAATCCGCCACGCACCTCATAAAAGAAGAGGATATGTCAGATTTTGGTATATCCTCTTCTTTATTTTATATTTCAGGCTGCATGTTTACCTGTTCTTTCCTAATAAACCACGAAGGGTAAAATATACCCATTCCTCAAAACGGAAAAGACACCATGTTGGCATTGGATAGTATCCTAACTTGCATATAGTTTTTTTTGTTAGTAACTCTTGATGAATGCTCTTCCATGCTTGATGCAATTGACGAATTCCATAACGACGATCATCTGCAGAAAGTGATTTTCCGTGTACATGATAGAACATGTAGACATCGATAATGTTTAACCATCGATGGTTTTCATATTGAATAAGAATGTCGGATGTAACATGTAGCTTCTGCAGAGTTTTAAGCATCGATTCATTAGCTCGCAAATAGTCGAAGCGACGAACTGTAACAGCATGAGTGGACGAGGCAGCATGTTGCCGATAATGATAGACACCTGAACAACGGGCAACACGACGTGATGCAAGAAAATGAAGACGGGTGGTATTGTCGTCACTATAAAGGAGACAAGTTTCATCGTAAGGATATTGCATGTGGATGTTTGCCCGCACCATATATAGTCCATGTATTTGCCACGTAAGGCTCAATCTGAAAGCCACCTTGCCTGTCAGAGTTTGGAATTGTGGCATAGCATATGTTTCAGCATGATCTCCATCATCCAAAGATACTTCGAAGAGGACAGAGTCAATATCTTCCTGTGAATTAAAAGCATCAACGGCTTCCTGTAAAGCATTGGGAGAGAACCAGTCGTCTGCATCGAGCATACAGATATATGACCCTCGAGCTTGTGCGAGTCCTATGTTGCGAGCATGGGCTTGACCTTGGTTCTGGCTGAGGTGTATGACTTCGATGCGATGGTCACGTGTGTGGTATTCTCTCAAAATAGATAAGGTGTCATCGGTAGAGGCATCATCGATACAGATGGCTTGAAAGTCATCTAACGTCTGACTCAATAGGGAGTCGAGGCAACATCGCAGATAGGCGGAAGCATTATATGCAGCTACAAGAATGGTGACTTTTGGCATGATGTTTTATTTCTTATGTGCAGTTGTATAATACCCGTATATTTCAACAAATGCTTATCGTTGTATTCTTCTTTCCTTTCACTTTTATCAGGAGCTAATTCCCAAACGCAAAAGTACAACATTTTTTTCAATTTCAGGTATTGTCTTTTGATTTTGTGTAGATGAAAATATGTTTGTCTTTTTGTTTCTCACATGGGAAATATGATAGAACATTGTCTGAAGTTGGGAGATTATTATGGAATGATCATTCCAAACTTGAGTTTGCGAAGATAGATTCACGACGATTAAATTATCATTTAATAATGTATGGCAGAATGTGTATTTTCAAAATCACCAATCATTATGATAGCCACCATCTGCATAGAAATATCTTTTTTCTTCAAAATCATTAGGTCATATTATATAAAATGTGTAATTTTGCATGATAAAAAGATTTTTCAGTAAACTACAAATTATAATGTCATCAAAATGAAAAAGTACAATTTCAATCCAGGTCCTTCAATTCTCCCCAAAGAAGTAATTGAGGCAACAGCTGCTGCATGTCTTGATTTTCAGGGGAGCGGTTTGTCTCTGATGGAGACCAGTCATCGTGCAAAGAACTTTCAACCTGTTGTGGACGAAGCTGTTGCATTGTTCAAGGAATTGCTTGATATCCCTGAGGGGTACAGCGTGATTTTCTTGGGCGGAGGTGCAAGCTTGCAATTCTGCATGGTTCCCTATAATCTGCTGGAGAAAAAGGCTGCTTACCTGAATACTGGCGTTTGGGCAACCAAAGCAGAAAAGGAAGCCAAGTTGTTTGGAGAGGTTGTAGAGGTAGCATCAAGCAAAGACAAGAACTTTACCTATGTGCCTCGTGATTTTGAGATTCCAGTAGATGCTGATTACCTGCATGTTACTACCAACAATACAATCTACGGTACAGAGTTGCTTCAGGATGTGGATTCTCCCATCCCTGTAGTTGCTGATATGTCGAGCGACATCTTCTCTCGTCCTCTGGATGTGAGCAAGTATGGCATCATTTATGGTGGCGCTCAGAAGAACTTGAGTATGGCAGGTGTGACCTTTGTCATCATTAAAGAAGATTTGTTAGGTAAGGTGAGCCGCCAGATTCCTACGATGCTGGATTATCGTACTCATGTGAAGAAGGGAAGCATGTTCAACACTCCTCCTGTAGTACCTATTTATTGTGCCCTGGAGAACCTGAGATGGATTAAACGTCAAGGTGGTGTGAAGGCTATGGAGAAATTGGCCATCGAGCGTGCTAAGATTATCTACGACGAGATTGACCGCAATAAGTTGTTCGTGGGTACGGCTGAGGTTGATAGCCGTTCGCGCATGAACCTCACCTTCGTAATGGCTCCTGAGTATCAGGAATTGCAGGATGAGTTCCTTGCATTTGCTTCAGAGAAGGGTATGGTAGGTGTGAAGGGGCATCGCGATGTCGGAGGCTTCCGTGCTAGTTGCTATAACGCGATGAGCATCGAAGGTTGCCAGGCTTTGGCTGCATGCATGAAGGAATTCGAGGCAAAGCATTAACATAGAAAACTCAACACGTTAACATAGAAAACTCAACACGTTAACTTTGAAAACTCAACACGTTGAAAAAGATGAAAGTATTAGTTGCAACAGAAAAGCCATTCAGCAAGGTTGCTGTGGATGGCATTAAGGCAGTTACAGATGCTGCTGGATATGAGCTTGTTCTTTTGGAGAAATATACGGATAAGAGCCAGTTGCTGAATGCTGTGGCTGATGTCGACGCCATGATCATCCGCTCAGACAAGGTAGATGCTGAAGTGTTGGACGCTGCCAAGAATCTGAAGATTGTGGTTCGCGCTGGTGCTGGTTACGACAATATCGACCTTGAAGCAGCTACTGCTCACAAGGTGGTTGCCATGAATACTCCAGGTCAGAATGCCAACAGTGTGGCAGAGCTGGTATTCGGATTACTTGTTTATGCAGTTCGTAATTTCTTTAACGGCACAAGTGGTACAGAGTTGAAGGGTAAGAAACTGGGTATTCTTGCATTTGGTAATGTTGGTCGCAATGTGGCTCGTATTGCCAAAGGTTTTGGAATGGAAATCGCTGCCTTTGATGCATATTGCCCCAAAGAAGTCATTGAAGATGCTGGCGTAGTTGCTGTGGATAGTCAGGACGCTCTCTTCGAGACGTGTGACATCGTTTCCCTCCACATCCCAGCAACTCCAGAGACCAAGCAGAGCATCAATGCCGCATTGGTCGGAAAACTGAAGAAAGGAGGTATTTTGGTGAATACTGCCCGCAAGGAAGTAATCAATGAACCAGAATTGCTGGCATTACTCGAGGAACGTACCGACTTGAAGTACGTTACAGATATCAAACCTGATATGGATGCTGAGTATGCTGAAAAACTTTCTGGACGCTATTTCGCCACTCCCAAGAAGATGGGTGCTCAGACAGCAGAGGCAAATGTGAATGCTGGAATTGCAGCAGCCAATCAGATTGTAGGATATCTGGAACAGGGCATCACCAAGTTCCAAGTCAATAAGTAAAATTTCTGTATTTATGGCAAGGATAAAACCTTTTAAGGGCCTTCGTCCACCTAAAGATTTGGTTGAACAGGTAGAATCCCGTCCTTATGACGTCTTGAACAGCGAGGAAGCTCGTGCAGAAGCTGGTGACAATGAAAAGTCATTGTATCACATCATCAAGCCAGAAATAGACTTCCCTGTTGGAACAAGTGAGTACGATCCTCGTGTGTATGAACGTGCAGCAGAGAATTTTGCTAAGTTTCAGCGCAATGGATGGCTCAGACAGGATGATAAGGAAATGTTCTATATCTATGCTCAAACCATGAATGGCAAAACCCAATATGGTTTGGTTGTGGCTGCTTGGGTGGAGGACTACATGAATGGAGTAATAAAGAAGCATGAATTGACACGTCGTGACAAGGAAGAGGACCGCATGAAACATGTTCGCGTAAATGATGCCAATATGGAGCCTGTCTTCTTTGCATATCCTGACAATCAGGTGATTGATGCTTTGGTTGCTCGTATCACGAAAGGAGATCCTGAGTATGATTTCATAGCCCCTATTGATGGATTCCGTCATCAGTTCTGGTTGGTTGATGATGAGGATGACATACAAACTGTTGTGGATACATTTGCAAAGATTCCCTCACTCTACATTGCTGATGGACATCATCGAAGTGCGGCTGCAGCCTTAGTGGGTGCAGAGAAAGCTCGCTTGAATCCCAATCATCGTGGTGATGAAGAATACAATTATTTCATGGCTGTATGCTTTCCTGCTAGCCAGCTGACCATTCTTGACTATAATCGTGTTGTTAAGGATCTGAATGGCAGGACTCCAGAGGATTTTCTTAATGCTCTTTCTCAGAACTTTATTGTTGTGGATAAGGGTACAGAAGAGTATCGTCCTAAGCGTTGTCATGAATTCAGTTTATACTTGGCAGAAAAGTGGTATAGTTTGGAATTGAAATCAGGCAAATGCGATGAAACAGATCCTATTGGAAGTCTTGATGTCAGTATCAGTAGCAGACTGATTCTGGATGAATTGTTGGACATTAAGGATCTTCGCAAAGACAATCGTATTGATTTCGTTGGAGGATTGCGTGGCTTGGGTGAGTTGAAGCGTCGTGTGGACAGTGGAGAGATGAAATTTGCTCTTGCCCTATACCCTGTCAGCATGGATCAGATTATGAAGATTGCTGATACTGGAAACATTATGCCTCCCAAAGCTACTTGGTTCGAACCCAAACTGCGTAGTGGCCTTGTGATTCATAAACTCAGTTGATGATTGATGAATACAAAACCATAAATGCAGAAAGCAAGGGAACTTACTCGGAGTTGAGGAGTAAGTTCCTTGCTTTTGCTCATCCCGTTCGTACTGTGGATGAGGCTATGTCTTTTGTGGAATATTATCAACGGAAATATTACGATGCTCGACATTGTTGTTGGGCTTATATGCTTGGAGCAGAGAGGGAGACATTCCGTTCAAATGATAATGGAGAACCAAGCGGAACAGCTGGAAAACCTATCTTGGGGCAGATTAACAGTAATGAACTGACGGATATCATCATTTTGGTTATACGTTATTTTGGTGGTGTGAAATTGGGTACAAGTGGGTTGATAGGGGCGTATAAAACTGCTGCTGCAGATGCTATTCAGAATGCTGAGATAGTAACGCGTACGGTTGACGAAGAATATACTTTTGATTTTGAGTATCCGTTGATGAATGCTGTGATGAAAGTTGTTCGTGATATGGATGCTCGTATCGTAAGTCAATCTTATGATATGGATTGCAGGATGACTCTCTCCATCCGACGGAGCAAAATGGATGAACTCAAGGAAAAAGTTGCTAAAGCATTATCCCCGTTCTAGTACAAATTTTTCTATTGCTTCCGCTACCCCCCCTTCATTATTATTGTTGTACGTGATGTAATCAGCTACTTGACACACTTCAGGTGCAGCATTCTTAAGTGCAACTCCCAAACCTGCATAGCTTATCATGTTCAGGTCGTTATATCCATCCCCAATAGCAATTACTTCTTCCTTATCAACCCCAATGATGCTTAGCAAGTGAGCAAGACCGTTTGCTTTGTCAATTCCATAAGGCATTACTTCCAGAAAAAAGGGTTCACTTCGGCAGATACTAAGCTTTCCCTTACTCTCACGTGCCATTGTCAGTTCCAATTGATGTAATGGTTCAGGTTCACCTGCAATCAGACATTTTGGTACGGGAAAAGTGAATGTCTCCAAGAAGTTATCCAAATGAAGTAAGGGCATTCGATTGAGGGATGCCGCATATGCTACATATTTGTTTTCAGTATCTTCGGAAGCAATTGCTTCATCTTTGTAGCTTAGAATTACGAAATCGCCCTTCTTACTGCAATTGTAGAGGTAAGGTATATACTCTGGTTGGAGATATTTTTGATAAAGAGTTTCTTTTGATTGATAATCAAGGATGAGTCCACCATTGTATGCCATCACATATCCATTGAACTTTTCCAGAGAAATTTTGGCTGCAACAGGAATGATTCCAGGAATGGGACGTCCACTGGCCAAAATTACTTTTACGCCATGTTTCTGTGCTTCATGCAATGCATCAATGTTTCTTTGTGGAATCTCTTTTTGAGTATTGGTGAGTGTGCCATCCAAATCTAAAGCAATAATCTTATATTTCATACCCAGATTATTCCTCACTGGCAGCATGCAGTATCAACGTGGTTGCGCCAATTGTTATAATGCTTCCATTTTCAAGACGAATACGATCTTGGTCTTTCAGAATCTCGTTCATAAAGAAAGTTCCTGTATTACTTGGAGCATCTCGTAGGATGTATTGTAACTCGTTCTTTTTGTTCCGTTGAACTCTAATGATGCAATGTTTGGTGTCAATGCTGGGATCTGTAGTCTCAATGGGTTGATTTATGTTTGTTCCTTTTACGTATCTTCCAAATACATTGTCACCCATCCGTAAAGGCAACACTTGTTTATAATGGAACACGTTCTCTACTACCACAATACTTCCAAATTTTTCACATTGTGTGTCCTCGTCTAGTATTTCTTCCTTACGAGTATGGAGAATTTTACTTGTACCTAGACGGATGCCAAATTGGCGATTGCAATTTGGGCACTGGAAAACCAACTGTTGACCTTCCGTGTATATAGTTTCATCGAAAGTAATGTAATTATCGCACTTAGGACATCGAACTCTTCTCATCAGTCTTTTTTCGGTATTGTCGATTGTTGATTAATCCAATTTCATGAACCAACAGTCCTTGTATTCCTGGTTCTTATGCATTTCCTTAATCTGTTCACGACAACTTTCTTCTGTTTGGAATCCACTAATGATGACTCTACGAATCTTTCCGTTATTGATGATTTCCGCATTGTAACCAGCATCTTTCAGATGCTTTGTAAACCTTTCGGCATTCTTCTGAGATACAGCACTCGACATTACAATACAATATTTTCCTTGTGGCTTCGTTTGTTCCTTATGCACAACAGTTTCTTTTTCAACATTCTCTATCGTTGAAGGTTTTTCTGAAGTCAATTCTGTTGTAGCCTCTTTTTCTTCAACGTAAAGTTTCTCTTCAGTTGCTTTGGGTGATTCTGTTGTTTTATTATCTGCTTGTGATGTAGCCTGACGTGGCATTAAATTTTGGGGGAAGAATAATTCTTTGTTAGAACTCATCGTCATGCTTGTGTTCTGAACGGGAGTTGAGAACATAAAGAAGAGAATGATGGATGCCGCAATGGTAGCTACTACGTTGAAGACTTTTCTGTTGAGACGGATGGTTATGTGGTTCTTGTCTTTTTCTATTGCTGCAATTCTTTGTTTGTCCTCTGTGAAAGTTTCTGAGTCTTTTAGTAGGACTTCTGGTAGATGAGATGCTTGGAAGGTATCCAAGCCATAAAGTTCTGGAGTAGTTACCCCTGCCTTGCATGCAGAGAAAGATATGGGACTGAATTCATTCTCTTTGAAAAGAACTCCGATACTGCCCAAATCGAAGGAACCGTTGAATAACAATTCTTCGTTAATCTGATTTACATATTCATCAATCCACTTGAGGGCCTCTTCTGAACTGATCTTGTAGAAATGCATGAGCGATCCCGCCAAAAGATTGTCATTGTAATAAATCTTGCTGTTGAAGTGAACCTGTCGAAAGGGAGGCAAAAAAATTTCTTCTTCCTCGCTCCATTCACTGTCAGTATGGTGTACAACAAAAGCTCCTAATTGTGGAACAATCAAGCAGTCGTTGCTAAGAAGCAAGTATTCTATATGTTTTGATAAATCTTTCACGACTGCAAATATAGGAATTTTTTGTTTAATGTGAAAAAACTTTTCCTAATAAGTTTTGAAAATTCTTCTTCAATGTTGCATAATCAACTTCTTTTTCATACTTTTGTGTCAGATTTCTATGATGAATAAGAATATTCTTTTATTCGCAGTTGCCTTTATTATGGCTTCTTGTGGACATCGGTATCAAAATGAGGTTAATGATATCGAGATACTCCAGCAGGATACTGATGCGCTTCGCAAACTGCAAGGCATATGGATTGATGGTGATACCGAAGAACCAATCTTTCGTATAAGCAATGATTCTATTTATTATCCCGATAGCACTATTCTTCCTCAGCAGATACGTGTTATTAGAGACACACTATATGTAGGACAAAATGCTTATGCTATCGAGAGTTTAAGCGAGAATGTTTTTTCCTTCCATTCTATGAATGGTGAATTGATTCGTGTATGCCATACAGAACAAGTTTCAGAAGATAGTTTGGCATTTGTTCATCCTATGAGTGCACCCATCATTTATACTGAGGTTACGAAACGTGATACCGTTATCAACTATTCTGGTCGTCGTTATCATTGCTACATAGCAATCAATCCGTCAACGAAAAAGATATACCGCACAAGTTATACAAGTGAAGGAGTTGCTGTGCAGAATTTCTATTTTGATAATTTAATCCACGTTTCTGTATATTCAGGTAAAAATCGTATATTTGGCAGAAATATTACCAAATCCACTTTCGAGAATCTAATTCCAGAGCAGTTTTTGTCTCAAGCCACTCTAAGTGATATGAAGTTCAGTAATGTTGACAAGGAGGGTTTTCACTTCGATGCTAATGTTTGCATCCCCGACGGAGCTGCTTGTTATATGGTGGATATTACCATTAGCTTCGACGGGGATGTGGATTATCATTTGATGGACTTCTGATATTTGAAATCCTTCAAGAGATTCATTTCTCTGTTATTCCTTGTCTTTTTTCTCAGTTGCCTCTTCTTCGGCTTTTCCTTCTGCGTCTTTGATTAATTCTTTTACGTCATCCTTAATTTTATAACGCTTGTTAAGTCCCTTTACAACGTCGTTGGTGATGTCATATTTGGGATTGGCAATCAGCAAATTGTCACCAGCCTTTATCATCACGTAATCGTACTTCTTGGTTTTGTTATAGATCTTCAGAAAAGCTTGGATACTATCACGTGCTTCCTCATTAATGCGAGCTTGTTCCATATTGAATTCATTGTTCAAACGGTCAGCCAGTTCTTGCAGATCCTGTTGTTCACGAGCGATGTTATTCTGTGCGCGTTCCAATTCGTCACGAGTGGTGAAGCCATTGTTTTCATATTTTTTCTGGAGGTTGGCAGCATGAGTTTCCAGAGTTTTTTGTTTTTGTGCCAAAGTTTTTTGGATATTGTTTCCCTTTTGTGTCAGGACTTCGCTGTAGTCCTTGTACAATTGATATTGGCTCATAAGGGTGTCCAACTCCACGTAGGCAATCTTCAGTCCCACAACTTCACAAGCCTCTTCACCATTGTTCTGTTCATCTGCATTTGCAGACTTGTTGCAGCTAACCATTGCAAATGTCATAGCCAGAATAGCTGCTCCAAATAGATACTTTTTCATTTTTGTAGTATAAAATAAATTATTAATTGGCTCTTTCTTTTACTTGATAAGGATTCTCTTGCCGTTCAATCGCATCCATGCTCTGTACACAATGGATTCCACGTTTCCTCATCTCTTTGTTGTTACCGATATGTGTACTGCCAAACTTTTCCCCAGGCACTAAAAGCATTTTTATGCATAAAAGTAGCATGGCAAATGCAATAAAACAAACTGTAATCAATGCTAATTTCAACATTATTTATTATATTTGCGTCGGCAAAGATATAGAAAATGATGTTATAATCCAAAAAATATGAGTGAAATTGAATTGAAACCTATTTGTGTATTCGATTGTTTTGCACAAGTAAACCAAGTTCCTCGCCCTTCGAAGAAAGAGGAACGCATGATAGCTTTCTTGATGGACTTCGGTCAGAAGTTGGGTTTAGAAACAAAGTGTGATGAGGTTGGTAACGTCCTTATCCGCAAGCCTGCTACTCCTGGAATGGAGAATCGAAAGACTTTGATTCTGCAAAGCCATATGGATATGGTGTGTGAGAAAAATGCAAACGTTGATTTTGATTTTCAGAATGATGCTATTCAGACTTACATCGATGGCGAATGGATGAAAGCTAAAGGAACTACTCTTGGTGCTGATGATGGTATGGGAGTTGCTATGGAGATGGCTTTGCTTCAGAGCAACGACATTGAACATGGTCCTATTGAATGTGTCTTCACTCGTGATGAAGAGACTGGCTTGACGGGTGCTTTCGGCATGAAGTCTGGATTCATGAATGGAGAGATGCTTATCAATTTGGATAGCGAGGATGAAGGCGAGATTTTTGTCTCGTGTGCTGGCGGGTGTCGGACTTCTGCGCAGTTCTCTTATGGAATTGAACCATTACCTAAAGACTTTTTTACGTTCTCTCTTACTATTAAGGGATTACAAGGTGGACACTCTGGTGATGATATAGACAAGAAACGTGCGAATGCCAATAAATTATTGGTACGTTTTCTTTATGCCACTCAGAAGAAATTTGACCTTCGCTTGATTGATATTCAAGCAGGTGGTCTTCACAATGCAATCCCTCGCGAGGCATCTTGTGTATGTGCAGTTCCTGCCCAATATAAGGAACAGATTCGAATTGATTGGAATCTTTTTGTTGCTGATGTTGAAGAAGAATACAGGGTTACTGAAAAGACTCCTGAATTTATCCTTGAGAGTCAGGAGTCAGCTACAGAAGCAATTGACAAGCAGACAAGCAATCGTTTGATTACAGCTTTACAGGCAGTTGATAATGGAGTTTATGCTATTTGTCAGGACATTGCTTTGGTAGAGACCAGTAGTAATCTTGCCAGCATTCATTGTAATCCAGAGAAGAAGACTATTGACATCAACAGCAGTCAACGAAGCAGTATCTATAGCGCTCGATTGAATATGGCCAACACCGTTGCCGCGGCTTTTGAATTGGCAGGAGCCAAAGTTGAAATCGGTGAAGGGTATCCTGGCTGGAAGATGAATCCTGATAGTGAGATTCTGCGAATTGCCGTTGAACAATATCGCAAACTTTTTGCCAAAGAACCTGTTGTTCGTGGTATTCATGCAGGATTGGAGTGTGGACTTTTCAGCGAGAAATATCCTGGTCTTGATATGATTTCAATTGGCCCGACTCTACGTGGGGTACATTCTCCTGATGAACGTCTGTTGATTCCGACTGTTCAGATGGTATGGGATCATCTGATTGCCATTCTGAAAAATATACCAGAGGCAAAGTAACCTAATTTAGTCATGATGTTTCAATATTGCATTCTTTGTGGTACTGATTGAATCGGATTGAGTGCAATAAATTGAATGGTTCCACGTTATAATGTATGATATGAGAACAGAAAAGCCTCTGCCATTATTTCTCGTAATGCTTCTCCGTTATATGGGAAGTGTTTTAGGTGTCTGTATGTGTATGTCTTTTCTGTTTTCATGTTCTGAATCTGTCTCATATTCGACGAACACTTCTGACAAGATTGCTTTCTCTGAGGACACCGTGAGTTTTGATACACTCATCTCCACCATTGGAAGTGCAACGAAGACGATTTCTGTCTACAACCGCAACAAGGATGCTTTGCGTATTACGCATGTTCGATTAGGTCAAGGGCTTTCCAGTCCCTTTCGTGTCAATGTTGACGGCCAGTATCTATATGGGGGAGCTGGAGAAGATTTCGAAATTCGCAAGAATGACTCCATAGTTGTCCGCATCGAGGTTACGCCTCCTGAAGTAGGTTCAGATGAGATTTCAACGTTTTCGGACGTCCTCTCATTCAGTTTAGAGAGTGGTATTGTACAGAATGTTGTCCTGAAGGCAGGGTCTATAGATGCATATATTGTCCACGGTCTTTTCATCGATTCAGATTCCACCCTCTATGTCGACAAACCATATGTCATCTATGACTCTTTGGTTGTTCATCCCAATGTAAAGTTGACACTTCTTCCTGGTACTCGTTTACTTTTCCATGATGGCGCTTCATTAGAAGTTTACGGTACAGTGGATGCAGAAGGAACCTTAGATAAACCTGTAGTTTTCCGTGGTGACCGCTTGGACCACATGTTCGATTATCTTCTTTACGACAACACTCCAAATCGGTGGGAGGGTATCAATCTGCATCGTGGAAGTAAGGATAATATTTTCGTAAATTGTGATATACACAGCGGCTCTTATGGGATCATATGCGATAGTACAAATGTAGAGGATAATCTTCTTTACATAGAGAATACTATTATTCACAATTTGGGAGGCGATGGACTTTGCCTCAACAATTGTACTGCTCAGGTTGTCAACAGCCAGATAAGCAATACTTTGGGCACCTGCGTCTATATCTTTGGTGGAGCCTATCAGTTCCTTCATTGTACCATAGCCCAGTTCTATCCCTTTGATGCCGATAGGGGTGATGCATTGTATATAGCCAATCAAGTGGATGGCAGATATCGTGATCTCTACTACAGTTATTTCATCAACTGTGTGATAACAGGTTATGGCGATGATGTCATCATGGGAAGTATAGTCGAGGGACAGGATTATACGTGCGATTATCTTTTCCATCATTGCTATCTCAATACGGTGGTTTCTGAGGATACGACACGTTTCTCGCATATCATTTATGATACAGAGGAGCAACCTCTGTGTGGGAGCGACAACTTTCAGACGTTTGATACCCACAATTTCATCTATGATTTTACGCCCGACAGTTTGAGCACTATCCGCAACTTGGCTGATACCACTTATGTTGGCGAATTCATTTTCGATCGTTTGGGGCGCAGTCGCTTGGCAGATGAAGCGCCAGATGCAGGATGCTATGAATACGTTAAGCCATGAAGACGATTCTGATGGTAGTGGGGAAGACTACCGATAAACCTTTCGCTGCTGCCATTCAGGAGTATGTCACCCGGATAAGCCACTATCTTTCCTTCAATATCGAAACAATTCCTGAGTTGAAAGGAACCAAAAGCTTGAGCGAGAGTGAGCAAAAGGAATGTGAGGCGAAATTGATTCGCAAGGCATTACAGCCTGGAGATTACATTGTGTTGCTCGATGAGCATGGAAAGGAGCGCCGCAGCATCGAGTTCGCACAATGGTTGCAGAAGAAGATGTCGGCAGGTCCTCGACGATTGGTTTTTGTGGTGGGAGGTCCTTATGGATTCGCTCCTTCCATCCATCAGCTGGCTGCCGAGGAAATAAGTCTTAGTCAGATGACGCTCAGTCACCAGATGATTCGCCTCCTGTTTACGGAACAGATGTATCGTGCATTGACGATACTCAATGGGGAGCCTTATCATCACGAATGACAGGAGCTTCCTCGTTGGTCAAAGTGATAGTTCATAACGATTGTTACATTATTATAATAAAAATAGAAAGAGATATGTTAAGTGTTGAAGAATTGAATGACCGTCTTATTGACCTTGCATTCGCAGAAGATATTGGTGATGGCGACCATACCACGCTTTGCTGTATTCCAGAAACTGAGATGGGAGAGAGCAAGCTGCTCATCAAGCAGCCTGGCATTTTTGCTGGC